>Ga0315548_1000888_pt1 | contig 26560 bp, 21 predicted proteins | sample SalMarSW160110MG_2_FD_202540 | JGI IMG/M metagenome (GOLD analysis project Ga0315548, IMG submission 202540) | Salt marsh sediment microbial communities from the Plum Island Ecosystem LTER, Massachusetts, United States - Salt Marsh Sediment SW1601-110 ... | reverse complement strand
CAATAGAAGAGGAATATCTCGGTTACGCTCAACGTTATGAACGTGCGTGGCGAGAAATGACGCCACAGGAGAGATACGAAGGTTTGACTCGGCAGGCCCCTGCGATAGAAACTCATTATCACAACGAACACATTATTAATTACTATCCACGACAGGATTATGAGAAGTACAGGGCGCCTCCAGGCTTACAATAAATAGCAATTATACATACTATAATCAGCGTTTAAAGATGTTTGAAATCGAGGGAAAAATAAAAAAGTGCAGCGTGTGTAAAGAAGTCAAGCCGGTGGATGAATTTCATAAGCGCAAGCTTTCCAAAGACGGCCTGGTATCGGAGTGTAAAGACTGCTCGCGGCTTAGAAAACAGGAGCGAAGGGACAGACCGAAAGAGCGTGTTGAAAAAAAATGTTGTATTAAATGTCAAGAGGTAAAACCAGCAGAAGAATTCAACAAAGACCTTCATAGACGGGACGGCCTGACAAGTCAATGCAGGCAATGTTCAAAGTTATCTCGTAAGGCCCTCATAAAACGTAATCCTGATTTGCCGGAAACTAAAATATGTTCTCAGTGTGGAATAGAAAAACCACAGCAGCAGTTTTATAAAAAACACGAAAGCCCTGATGGATTATGTTTTCAATGTAAGAGTTGTCAAAAATTAAGTATGAGGATGCGTTATATAATGCGTGCACTTCATAGGGAAAAGGGCAAAGGATTGCGTCCTGGTATTGAAACCTGGGGACAGGTAGATAACTTAGTGCGTGAAATGGCAGAATTACAGGTTGCTATCAATAATGCAAAAAGGGCCTATGAGAAAAGTATCGATATGATTAAAAATGACTATGCACAAAATACAAGGCCCTATGTCACCAAACAGACATTATTGCAGCTTACAGTAGAAGATTTTATAAAAAAAACGTGCCGGAGTGCTCGGAGAATGGTCAAGAATTGTCGTTTTGGTAAAGTAGCTTTTTATCGCCGAAAATTAGAAATTGTGCTGAATGTCGAACTTGCCGCTGCAAGGATAGGCAAACCGTGAAACTTACAGCAATCAAAAACTATTTATTATTTGTTCCGGCGTTGCTTGTTCTGCTGGTTACTACCGGCATAGAACTGATTATAGCTATTATGGAACTACAGATTAGCAGGTGTAATTATCGTTTACAGCTTGGCGTTTGGCCTCAGTTGCAAACTAAAAATATAGCAAATAAGCCCTCAGACAAAAAGGCTGATAGCTGTATTTGTCAAATAGACCGAGAGCTGACCATTCAACAGATTTTAAGCTGCTGGGATAAAAAGCGTAACAGGACGATTGCGAATGACCGGCGGGTGTTTGAGGCTACTAAATGGGGCCAGCAGGCGATTAGATACAATCCCGACCGCCATTTATACGCAGTGCTCAGACCTACCAGGAAAGAAAATTTAGACCGTATCGCAAACGTGCTCCGAGAGATGGATGCCGAGGCATTTGCCAGGGTATCGCGGAATGCCGAGAAATGGCGATGCGGAAAGTATTAGTTTTGCTGATATTGCCGTTGTTTTAAGAGTAGATATATAGCCTTTTTTTGCGTTAAGATAGGCAATATAGAAGTTTGGAGGGTCTAATCATATCACGGATTACCAAATGTCCAATGCTTGTGCCACTTTATGGTATTTTGTGCCATATAGAACGGTAAACCACAATTAGAAAGGAAAAACGGCTGAACTGGAAGACACTACCTAAGTGTCCTATTTGGCCAAGTGTCCAAAGTGGTTGGAAACGGCTTTAATAGTATTGTAAGCGGGGTTTTTGGGGGCGACTTGACTTTTTGTAGAATCGGACTATATTTAAAGTAGCCGGCCATCATAAGCTGAGTTGGTGGGTGGTGGTTTGGGACGAATTTCTCACAAAGGGCGAAAGAGAATTCGGGTAATCATCAATCCGAAGGTGTAAACGGTTTCCTCCATAAAAGGACGGGTAAGTTAGAAGAAGATGGCAGTATTTTTCGACCAGTCGGTAATAAATCAGGTCCAGCAGGCCAACGATATCGTTGATGTAATAAGCGAGCATGTGAATCTGGTGAAAAAGGGCAGAGAAATGGTGGGACTGTGCCCTTTCCACGACGACCATCGGCCGAGTATGAACGTCAACGCCGTCAAGCAGATATTCAAGTGCTTTGCCTGCGGCGCCGGCGGCGATGTGTTCAAATTCGTTCAGATGCGAGAGAGTCTGTCTTTTTCCAGTGCGGTAGAGAGATTAGCTGAGCGAGCAGGTATTAAAGTAAGACCCAAGACTGGCGACTCAAGACCCAAGACCGGAGATTCGGATGTTGACCCAAACCGATTAGCGAAGGTCAATGAATGGGCGGCTAAGTACTTTCAGGCAAATCTCAACGATGAGAAAAAAGGCAAGTTCGCCCGGGATTATATCACTCAAAGACAAATTCCGCAGGACAGTGTTAAAAAATGGCGGCTCGGACTGGCTGTCAATTCGCAGGACGATTTACTCAAAGCCGCAAATGCAAAAAATATCCCGGTAAAACTGCTGGAACAGGCAGGGCTGATTGTCAGACAGGCGGGCGGCGGCTTCGGCGATAAATTCGTGAATCGGTTAATGTTTCCTATCTCTGACGTAACGGGCAGAGTAATCGGCTTCGGCGGACGAACGCTGGATGAGAAAAGCGCCAAGTATATAAATTCGCCGACAACCGCCCTTTTCGATAAAAGTAATACGCTGTACGGCCTTGAGCAGGCAAGGCATAAAATTGTCTCTACGGGGACAGCAGTTGTCGCTGAAGGTTACACCGACGTTATAATGGCGCACAGTAAGGGCTGCGACAATGTGGTTGCGAGTTTGGGCACCAGTTTTACGCCGGGGCAGGGGCGAATTCTGCGGCGATATGCAAAAAAAGTAGTTTTAATTTTTGATAGTGACACTGCAGGTATGGAGGCCGCCAACAGGGCGCTGGAGATTTGTCTGGCACAGCACATAGATATCGCATTGGCTTCGGTACCGGAGGGGAAAGACCCATGTGATTTTCTTTTAGCTGCCGGCAAAGAACAGTTCGAGCAGTTGATATACGAGGCTGTCGATGTCTTTCAGTTCAAATGGGACAGGTTGGCGGAGCGCTTCGACAAAGATGAGACTCTGGCAGGAAGAAAGTCGGCTATCGAAGAGTTCTTACAGACGGTGGCGACGAGCTTGTGGTCGGGCAATCTGGCGGCAATAGAGCGGGGGCTTATAGTTAACCGGCTTTCGAAGATTATCGGTTTGGACAGCAAAGAGATAAATGCCGAGCTGCGTAAGAGAGTCGCGAGAACAGCAAGAACTGCAAGCTACAATGTGGAAAACCAAAAAGTGCGGAGAGTGGATTTGGGTGAGGGGTTGTTTGCCATAGCACAGCGGGAGATTCTGGAAGTGCTGCTGAATAAGCCGAAGCTGTTTGAAATTGTAAAACAAAAAATTACAGCCGAGGATTTTGATGTACCAATGTTGAGGCAAACAGCATCAATACTATTTGAAACGCTAAATAATAATTCTGAACCCAGCCTGGCAGAAATACTGGCAGGGGCAGAATCACCGGAAGCGGGTAGTCTTATTGTGGAATTAGCACAGTCAGGAGAGTTAAAAGGCAATTTCGAATCCCGTCTGAGCGGGGCGTTGAATACAATAGGTCGGCACCAGGCACTGAGGAGAAAAAACGAGATTAAGGCAATAGAAGACCAGTCGCAATTTCTGCGATGCGTCATTGAAAATACGGGAAAACGAAATCCGCGCAACACGGGAATGGTATAGTGAACAAACGGTGTAATTTTATAAATTGTATGTAGAGGTATCAATTGTGGCGAAAAAAAGGATAAGAGCAAGCAAACCGGATGCCAGGGATGGAGCCGAACTCTCAGCGAGTACGAAGTTCAAGGATGCTGAACTACAGATAAAAGCGATTACCGAAAAAGGCAGGCGGAAGGGATACCTTACTTACGAGGAAATGAACGAAGACCTGCCTGAGGATATGGTTACCCCCGACCGTCTGGACAGCTTATTGGCAACGCTGGATGAAATGGGAATCAACATTATCGATGAATCCGATGTGGAAAAGCATGCAGGAGAGGAATTTGAATCTCCGGAAGGAGGGACGGAAGCCGCTAAAGAACAGCTCAAAGAAGATGAAATACTGGAAAAACAACTGGTTGGCGCAGAAGTCGGTCGGCGGTTTGACGACCCTATAAGAACGTATCTGACACAGATGGGTGAGATTCCGTTGCTGACCCGGGAAAGCGAGATTTCGCTGGCACGCAAGATAGAACTGGCGCGTATGAGCTTTAGAAGAAGAATGCTCGAGTGCGATTATTGCGCCAGAGGTGCAGTGGACATACTCGAACAGGTCAAGGAGGGTATGTTGAGCTTCGATAGAACAATAAAGATAAGCACTGCCGAAAATCTCGTCAGGTCGGTAATAAAGAAGCGGCTGTCGGGAGACATTCAAACGGTAAATAAACTACTAAACATTAATCAAAGTATGTTTAAGAAATTCCTGCAAAGCGAGTCCGACGATGGCGGCAAGGGCCTCGACAGGTCGGATTTAAAAAGGATATACAGAAACAGGCGCAAAATCGCAACGCTGCTGGAAGAGCTCAGCCTGCGAACGAGCAGAATTCAACCAATGAAAAATAAACTGCATGGCGTCTGTCAGAAGATGCATCAATTAGAGCAGATTATAACCGTAGGGCCCACTAAGGATATGACGGCTGAAGATATTAAGGCTGTGAAGGAGGAACTGGCCGGCCTGCAGGAATTGGTGATGGAGACTCCGAAGCAGCTTGATAAAAGACTGCGAGCCATAGAGAGGGTGTTTTACCAGTATGAACATGCCAAACGAACACTTTCAAGCGCAAATCTTAGATTGGTGGTTTCGATTGCCAAGAAGTATCGAAACCGGGGCTTGAGTTTTCTGGATCTAATCCAGGAAGGCAACACCGGGCTGATGAGGGCGGTTGATAAATACGAATACCGCAGGGGCTACAAATTCAGCACATACGCCACCTGGTGGATTCGTCAGGCAATCACGCGTGCGATTGCAGATCATGCACGGACGATTCGCATTCCGGTGCATATGATAGAGACTATGAGCCGACTGCGAACTGCCAACAAAGTTCTGGTTCAGAAATTTGGCAGAGAGCCGACGATTGAAGAGCTTGCCAAAGAGGCTGAGATGAGCATAGATGAGACCAACAGAGTTGTGAAAATATCCAAACACCCTATCAGCCTTGACAGGCCTATAGGTGAAAGTGAAGACAGCTACTTCGGTGATTTTATCGAAGATGACGAGGTCGATTCGCCGGTGGCCTCGGCTACGCAGGAGATGCTCAAAGAAAGAATCGATATGATTTTGAAAACGCTTTCGTACCGCGAACGCGAGATTATCAAGCTGAGATACGGAATCGGCGACGGCTACACTTATACACTCGAGGAGGTGGGCAGAATTTTCAAGGTTACACGGGAGCGCGTCAGACAGGTCGAGGCGAAAGCTATAAGAAAACTGCAGCATCCTGTGAGGTCCCGTAGACTCGAAGGCTTCCTCGACCACAAAACAGCATAAAAAGTTTATAAGTCGTTTGAAACAGCGTCACCGTGGCGGCTAAAAGAGCCTCTTATTTTTATTGAGTTAGTGGTTCGTAGAGCTTTTCCGGCTTCTGCCCAAGCGTGTTTGTCAATGTGCCGAGTTTTTCGATGGAGCAATCTATTTTATCGCCGGCTTTGAGAAAATTTCCGGTGGCCATTGCTACACCAGCCGGTGTGCCGGTAGCTATTACATCGCCGGGCTGAAGCATCATCAAATAACTTAAAAACGATACTATTTCATAAACATTGAAAATCATTTCAGAAGTATTTGTGTTCTGACGGATTTCGCCGTTGACTTTGAGAGTCATTTGCAGGTTCTGCGGATTTTCGACCTCATCTGCGGTAAGTAAAAAAGGCCCCATCGGCAGAAAGCCATCAGCCCATTTGCCGTTGAGCCAGTCGTAAAATTCGTCCCACGGCCGTTTCTTTCTACCCTTTGCAAAGGTTACACTTCGAGCTGATATATCGTTGGCAATTGTATAGCCGGCTATACAATCGTGAGCCTGTTCCGGCGTTACGCATTTGGCTTTTTTACCAATTACCACTGCGAGTTCGATTTCGTAATCTATATTTTCACTGTAAGCCGGCCAGGGGATTTCTTCATCGTGGCCGATTACCGCTGTCGTCGGCATAAGAAAGGGCCTGGGCACGGTCATTTTATGGGGTGAATCCGACAGGCCGAGCGTAAGGCCAGCTTCGGCAATGTGCTCGCTGTAGTTTCCAGCAAGTGCGAGGACTTTTGGCGGGGCTTGAACCGGTGCTAAAAGCCTTACTGCAGAGGGGGCAATAAATTTTGTGCATTTGTCGATAATAGGCTGGATTTTTTTGATAACTTCAATGCCGCCGGCGATTATTTGTTTTACACTTTGGAAATCGCTGGTTAAATCTATAATGCCTTTATCAGTTAATGTGCCGGCACAAACGGCTGTGTTTTTCTTAAATGTGATTAGTTTCATTTGCTTGCCTTATTTCATTATCATACGGATTTATATTAGGTAAAGGTAACAAAAATAACTTGAATTTGCAGCAGGAAAGATTTTTAATGGTGATTGGCAGCTATTTAACCAGTATTGCCGGTGATAAAGGAAAATTATACTTGGGGAGTTTGAGAATGACTTTAAAGGAATTCTGGTCGAAAGCAGGCAGTTGGTTAGAGACCCACAAACCATCCAGGTCAACGGGTTATCAGCAGGAAATAGACAATGAAGGTCTAATCAGCCAGGATGTCGAAACGGAGGAACAGGCCCTTGAGAGTAAAACCGAACAAGACAGTCAGGTTTTAGTCAAAACGGTTCAGCCGATGGATAAAACGCAATCGCTTGAAAAGCTGAAGGATAGTTTCGATAAACTCGTTGGGCAGCTGGAAGGCATCAACAATCATCTAAGCCGTCAGGCGGCTCATAATGAGGAATTGATGAGTCGTATCGAACAACTGCCCAAATTGCTGGAAAGTTTTCCAGCCGTTGTGGAAAATCAAAAACAGTTGACCGAGCAATTGCTGGAGCAGTTAAAGGCAACGGCCGTCACAGAGCAGGGATTTGTAGAGACGATAGAAAAGATTCCGACCGAAACCGCCAAACAAACTGATGCTCTGACCGATATCAACCATCAGTTAGCGGCTGCAGCCGATATCGATGTGCAAATGGCCGAGGGTTTTAACAAGTTCAACGAGACATTGGACAAACTGAACCAGAGCACTATTGGGCAAACCGACGGCATTATGCAAATGAGTAAAACATTTGCTGCCAGCGACAGGTATCTCAAATACATTATGTCAAGGCAGCGTAAAAGCATTATGTGGGTCTTCACGATATCGATTGGAGTGTGTCTGGTTGTTGTTTTGATACTGACCGGCATTATTATTTATTTACGGCACTAAAAAATTTTATTTTTTGCTTGAGGATTACGGAACAGCCTGATAAAAAACTGATATATTGCTCTTTGAAAATATTATAGCCTGACTGCAGGTCCTGAAGTTTTATGCTTCGGGATAGTCAAATGGGAACGCGGTTAAAGTCCGCGACGGTCGCGCCGCTGTAAGCGCCTGTTCCCCCCAGACTTTCTTGCGAAGGCAAGAATGGGGGGAAATCCGAGGGGCATTTTGCCACTATCCGTTAAAATTTTGTGTTGGATGGGAAGGAGTCTCTCGGTAGGACGCAAGTCAGAAAACCTGCCTGTGGTTAGTTACTTATTTTCGGTGTTCTCGCGATTTTGGAACACGGTATAGCTGTATTTGATTTCAGGGTTTGGATATTTAATATCATAACCGCCGTTTCCTTCGTGGGAACGGCGGTTTTTTTGTTGGTGCCCTCGCGATAAGGGCCGGACAGCAGCGAAAGGAGAAAAAAAGAAAAACAGCAAGGGATTTTGAAAAGAAATTTACAAATTTTTTGGACTGATATAGGAGGCAAGAATATGGCTTCGAGGAGATTGATGAGTTTAATTTTTGTATTTGCATTTGCTGGAGTTGCCGCGGCTGATACTGCAGATTTTGATGATTTAAGTTTAACGCTCGAATCCTTCTGGAACGGTTCAGACCAGTCTGGTGGTTTTACCAGTGGAGGTGCTTATTTTAACAATAATTATGATTCCACATACGAATCCTGGGACGGATTTGCCTATTCGAATATCACCGACACCGCCTCATCAGGATTGGCAGCACAATATAATGCGATTACCGGTGTAGGCCAGAACGGCTCTACTAATTACGGCCTCAGTTTCATCGGCTGGACTGAACTTCCTTTCATTACACTGGATACAGCCGGTATTGTCGATGGTTTGTATATTACGAACAATAACTATGCGTATTACTCAATGTTGAATGGTGACGCTTACGCCAAAAAGTTCGGCGGAGCCAGCGGTGATGATGAAGACTGGTTCCTGCTGACTATTACGGGCAAAGATTCCGGCGGGTCAACAACCGGCGCGGTTGATTTTTACCTGGCGGATTACCGCTTCGCAGATAACAGCGAGGATTATATTGTCAATACGTGGGAATACGTTGACCTGAGCTCTTTAGGTATGGTGAAGAATCTTGAATTTAATCTAAGTTCCAGTGATGTCGGCGATTGGGGTATGAATACTCCGGCTTATTTTGCGCTGGATACTGTCATACCGGAGCCATCGACAATGGCACTGATGGCTTTCGGCAGCTTGTTGATTTCAAAACATAGAAAATCGTAAGGTCTCGGCAGTTTTGGGATGCCGGCGGATTGAGTTTGTCGGCATCCCATTTCTCAGCCTGTAATTTAAAGGGGATTTGTAATGTCGAATCGAATGGGAATGATATCGATAATCGTATTTGTCTTCACTGTGTCGGCTGAAGCTGGGCCATATACAGAGGCAGGGGTAAACGGATACATCGGCAATGACTGGCGGCACGCTGACCCGGATGATGAAGATGCGATTCTGAACCCTATATTTCGCGGCTGGGCTACAGGATTTGGGGATTATTTTCCATCTGATGATGACTTAACTGACTATTATGGTGTTTATGATCTTAATGACCCACACAAAGCACTTGGCCCTGTTGCCGGTTGGATTTATGACGTTGTAAGTTTGGGTGATTTGGACCCCGGCGAAATAGCCGATGGTTGTGCGCCAGGGCAGATAACTTTGGCTTTCGGCGACCCGTATAACAGCAGCGACCCTAATCATATTAGTGATGTTAATGGTTTTGATTTTGTCGTTTTCGAGAATGCTTTTCTTTCCCTTGCTACTTATCCCGGCGGTGGGTCTATTGCAGGCGAGATGTTTGCAGAGCTTGGATATGTGGAAGTATCTTCTGACGGAGTTAATTTCGCAAGATTCCCTTCGGTTTCTCTAACATCAGCAGTTACAGGGGAATATGGCACGATTGAGATTAGCAACATTTTTAATCTTGTCGGCAAGCATCCCAATGCCGGGGGCGTTTGCACCGGAACGCCGTTCGATTTGAATGAAATAGTCAATGAGCCGAATGTTGTCTCAGGTCTTGTTGATATCAACGACATAAGCTATGTGCGAATAGTAGATATTCCCGGAAGCGGTGATTTTTATGATGAGGCCGTCAAATATGTTGACCCTGACAGCCGGCCTGACTGGGACTATTATGATACAAATCATCCGATATATGATGCGTGGGTGACATCCCTTCCTGGCGGGGTGGATTTAGAGGCAATAGGCGTGTTACATCCACAGGAATTCGCCGGGGACATTAACCTGGACGGGATTGTTAATTATGATGATTTGCTGATTCTAACAAGTGCATGGCTAAAACAGTTTGGCCAGGACGGGTGGGTCCCAAGGTGCGACTTAGCAGAACCCAAGGATTACATTATTAATATGCTGGACTATGCTGTTTTTACAAACCAATGGCTTGGTAAAGAAATGTGGCGTGACTGAATATTTTTTGTTTTAATCTAATGATTTCCAAAAAAACAAAGGCGTTTACCCTCATAGAGATACTGGTGGTTATTTCCATCATTGCTTTATTGATGGCTATACTGGTTCCTGCACTCAGCAAGGCGAGGTCTCAGGCGTGTGGTATTGTCTGCAGGTCCAATCTTCGCCAGCTCGTCCTGGCTAATATCGGTTATTCCAATGAGAATGATGCTTTTTGCGTTCCGGCTGCGAGTGATATGTGGGACGGCGCAGGTGGTTATCACCGCTGGCATGGAGTCAGAGACAGCGCGGATGAGCCCTTTGACCCGCTCAGAGGTCCTCTTGTTGAATACCTTTCAAGCGGCAAGGTTAAGGAGTGTCCCTGTAGAGTCAGATTTGTCAAGGGTGAAACGTGGGAGCAGAGCTTTGAAAAAGGCTGCGGTGGTTACGGCTATAACATGATTTATATTGGCAGTCGTCTTTGGTGTGGAGGTTCAAGTTTAGAGCAGATATACGGCTGTACTGCTCGTACGTTAGAAATCACTAAACCGGACAGAACGTTGATGTTTGCAGACGCCGCATTTAATCAAAATGGTAATTTGATAGAGTATTCATTTACCGAGCCTTACTTCTGGATTCGCAAAGGCAAGTTGCAGAATAAGCACCCATTTCCAAGTATTCACTTTAGGCACGATGGGTGGGCAAATATCGGCTGGGCCGACGGGCATGTCAGCTCGTGCCTAAAAGCGGATTGCAAAGATAGTGATGCCTATAATGCTGCTTTTGACAGTATGGAGCTGGGTTGGTTTGAGCCGATGGGTAACAGCTTGTTCGATTTGGAATAAAATGGCCTACTCCGTTGAATTCTGTATAATCGGCAGAGTGAACAAAGTCAGGATAAAACAAGGCATTATCTTTACACTGCAGGGTTTGAATCATTTGCTCTGGCCCGCAGTCTGCGTCAACTGCAGAAAAAGCATCTGCGAGACAGACAAAGCCTTGTGCAAAGATTGCTGGGACGAGCTTCTTTTCTGCACTGCCGGCGATTACTGCCGGCGCTGCGGGCGGGATGCGAGCAGATATGCTTTAATTAATGGTGCTTGTCCTGATTGCCAGGGTAAAGAGTTTTATTTTGACTCGATTGCAAGAGGCGGAGTGTATTCACAGAGCTTGCGGCAAATGATACTTTCCTTTAAGAAAGGACGGACCGAGCTGGATTTGACACTGGGATTTTTGGCCAATTCCGCCTTGGCTGGCAGTGGCTTTACGAACGATATAGAACTTTTCGTTCCTGTTCCGCTGCACTGGACGAGGCGATTGGTTCGCGGCTACAATCAGGCGCTTATTTTGGCCGGAGAGCTAAAACACCCGACAGCGAAAATCAATACTGATTTGGTTAGAATTCGCCGAACGAAATCGCAGCCGACAATGGCAAGTGCCGCTGCTCGCGTAAGAAATGTAGCTGGTGCTTTTGCGGTGCGCAGCAGACATAAATTCGGAGGTGCAAAAGTTTGCCTGATAGATGATATTAAAACAACCGGTGCTACATTAAACGAATGTGCAAAAACATTGAAAGAGGCCGGTGCCTCAAAGGTCTTCGCATTGGTTTTGGCCGTAGCCGGGCAGGATTATTGAAAGTCGCCGCTGCGGCGAATGATAAACCGTAGATAACCTGCTACAATTTCTCGTATTTTATGATAGCGCGGTAAAGGCCGTCGATGCGTTTGCCGTCAACGATTATTGGCGGGTACTTGTCGTTGCGAGGCTGGAGACGGACCTGATTATCCGGTTCGAAAAATACGCGCTTGAAGGCTGTCTCGTGCGGCATTGTGAAACGAACAAAGCAGTCATCGCCGTTATGCACCTCGGCTGCGGGCGAGAAGACAACTATGTCACCCTCGCGGAACTTCGGCTCCATCGAATCACCGACAACCCGGACGGCAAAGGCATTAGTGTCGTGTAAATCCGGACAGCGAACATAATCATCGGCTATGCCGACGGGATAATCCAGGTCGTTGAAATCGCTGGGGTAGCCGGCGGCAACTTTGTTTATAATCGGTACCAGACGCCCTGCCGCCAAAGAAGCCTTTCCCTGCTCGGCGTCCAACTCGCTTTTCGCCAGAAGTGTGTCAAGCTGAACCGGGTCGGTTTTTTTGTGGATAAGGTTTTTGATAAATTGGCGTAATTTTTGGTTTTCTGCCTCAGTGGATTCGTACTCCTGTCGAATATCGGGCGGCAAAGATTCCATATGAGCGATATGCAGAAGCAGGCCCGGCTCGAACTGGAGAGTTTTTTCAAGCTTTGCCAGCAACTCATCGCTGGGCGGATTATTTACCCTGCCGGTTTCAATGGTAGATAAGTAGGGCTTGGAAAATCCTATGCTGGCGCTGACCTCGTCCAGTGTAAGATGCAGTTGCTCCCGCTTTTTTCTTATTATCTGGCCTAATGACATAATACCAAATTATAGCAGAAATTTTATTAAATGCAAGAAAAATTAGATAAATATTTAACAAAATTTGCTATTTCAGGTATTAATCAAGCTCTACAAGCTCATAATCGGTGCTTCCCAAGCCGATTTTCTCGGCGTGCTCAATCTGGTAAAGTGGATTAAGCTTGGTGTATCCAGTTAATTGTGGCAATTTCCTCCTGCCTTTTGCCTCAATCAAATCCAGCGCCGCCTTATCAATAGCTACCGGGTCGGTCGATGCTAATATGCCGATATCGTCGACTATTTCAGGCATGTCCGGTGTGTCGAAACAATCGCAGTCTTTTGTAATTGACATCAGGAAACTGAAAAACGCGGCCTTGTCTTTTTTCCCTTTTAACACGCCAAGCGCATGTTCAGCTATACTTTTTTGCAGCACTTCGCCCTCCTCGTGCCAGTCGTATTCGACGGCGTCGAATCTGCACACCGCCAGGCACTCGGCACAACCGATGCACTTATCCTGGTCTATGTGAGCTTTGATTTTATCGAGAGTTATTGCATCAGCCGGGCAGTGTTTGACACATTCACCGCAGCCTGTGCAGTCATCCCCGATAACAAGCGACAAAGCTGCGTGCTGTTGCATCTTGCCCCTGCGGCTTGCACAGCCCATTCCCAGTGTTTTTATTACTGCCGCGGCGCAGGTGCCCAAGTGGCCGGTAAAGTGAGCCACTGCAAGAATCGAGTGACACCACACAATATCTGATGCGATGAAAACTTCCTTGTTAATCTCGCAGTTGACCTCCACCGGCGTTTCAGCGGTGCCGACCAACCCGCCGGCGACAATAAACGGTATCCCCAGGGTATCCAAACCGAAGCCATGCTTGGCGGCGACTTTATAATGACCGATGGCATCGTGCCTCGGGCTGGCATACAAAACGTTGGTGTCCGTTAAAAACGGTCTTGTTTTAAGCTTGAGCAGTTCTTTCACCAATCCCTTAATGCAGGGTGCCTTTATATGTGTATTATTGCCGTCTTCGCCGACGTGGACCTTGACAGCTGTAAAATCATTTTCCGCAAAGCGGCCTGAAAATCTGCCTGCCTTGAATAATTTCACAGCTTTGTTGGAAATCAACTTATCGCCGTCACTGACGGATGCTTTAATAAAATATACCTTGGAAGACATATGCCGTTACTCCGATATTATTAAATCTCGATTTGTTATTTCTGTTATTCTCATTTGTAACGACGCATCGCGAGATAGATTATTCGGTTGATTAATTGTTCATATTTGATGCCGCCTTTTTCTGCGGCCTCGGCTATTTCCTCACCATAAGCGATATCGGCATTGGGGTTGACTTCGAGGACAACGAGCTTGTTTTCCGGGGTGAGCCTTATATCGATTCTCCCGTAATCGCGTATTTGAAGTAGGCGATAGACCCTTTTGCAGGTGCGCTCGATGTTTTTAACGATGGCGGCATCAAGTTTGGCGAAACCGAATTCGATGCCCCATTTCTTACGATATTCGGCATTCCATTTTACACGGTAAGTTGTAATCTGAGGTCCTTCGGAACTGTCAGTGTCGAAGATGCATTCGCGTATGGGCAAAACGGTTAAGTGTTTGTTTCCGATGATGCTGATATAAAGTTCACGACCCTCGATATATTCCTCCGCAATTACGGGCTGATCCCAGCCTTGATGAACGAACTTAACCCGCTCCATAAGAGCCGTTTCGTTATTGACAACAGATGCATTCGAGATGCCCTCAGAGCTGTCCTCGAATGCTGGTTTGATAATCAAGGGGTAATTGAGCGATTTTGGAATCCGAACCTTATGTTTTGGCGCAATAGATGTAAAACTGGGGACACGTATCCTGTGCAGAGTCAGAAGCTGTTTGCACAGTCTTTTGTCCCTGCATAACATAAGTCCCGCAGGTCCCGAGCCGGTGAACGGGATACCGAGCATCTCCAGAACAGCGGCGATGTTCATATCCATACGGCGATCTCCCCCAAGCTGTTCGGTAAGGTTGAAAACTAAATCGGGTTTTTCTTTATTAAGCGCGGTTGTGACAATTGCAATGTTATCTTTACAACCGAGTACTGACACATCGTGTCCAAGTTCGCGTAGTGTTTTGATGACATGAGACTCTGTCGAGGGTTTCTCCGGCTTTTCCCTGAATTCAGGGTCATGAGTATCTATGGTCCATTCGTCGACCAAAGTGGTTATATTTAGCTTTCTCTTCATTAGCGGTGCTGTTTTCTTCTGATTCTGAAAGTGTTTCTTGCAATAGCTGTAAGTAGAACGGTTACGGCTATTATGTCGTCAGTCTGGCTGCTTTTAGCATATAAATCAAGTGAATCGCAGCGAGAGATTATTCTGCTGACTAGCTGATGGATATCGTATTTGCGGTGTCCGGTATACTTTGTGACATTATCGATAATCTGTCGGCGGTGTAACCGAAGAAGCTCGGAGGCCTTAGTCGATGCCGAAGCAGAGCTTGCTGTCTTGAACAGCTCTTTTAGACTGTCATCATAGAATCCGTGGAAGCTGCTTCCGAGTGCTTTTCGTTTTCTATCATAGAAACCGGAAAGGGTGGAAGTCATCCGTGAGGCCGACCAGGGCGGAGTTCCTTTGGCGGTAATTGTAGGGACCTTGTCGCTGAGCTTTTTCATTATATTATCGATGTACCGTAGTTTCTTAATGACGGGCCAATCATGGTATTTTTCCTGCCAGTTACCGTTCGGGGCGAGCCAGATGGCGAAGGTTTCTGCGAAGTCCTCATCAGGATGGGCCTGAGCGTAGTTGTCTTTTAAGTGGAGAACGAAACGTCTGGAGTAAGGCTGATAGTGGTAGTAATCAGAGTATTTGGCTGAGAATGGGCCGAACAATTCACGCCATCGGGTTCTCTTGTGCAGTTCATACGCGTAGTTCAGAGCATGTCCGCACTCATGACGAAGCAGTTTCATACACGATTTTTCCGTTCCACCTTCGACTTCGAACATAATCTTCTTTTCGATATTTTTTAACCGTGGCTGGGCCAGAAAAAATGGAATGCCGATAATGGGCTCTCTGTCGGGGCAGAGCCATTCATCAGCGAGATAACACGGAGGGCGAAAGGATATATCTTTTGAAGCAAGCTCATCATAGAGTTTTTCTATTAGTGGTTCCAGAGAAGAACCCTGGATTTGTAGCTTGAGGTCCCTGACCCGCATCTGGAGCAGCTCCTCATCCGTTAGCTTGTTCCAGGATATTGCCTTCGTTGTTTTTACCATGATGGTTTATTGAGTTACCTTACTTAAAAACTGCCAGTGTTATTTTAATCCACTCATAAAGTGCGCAGCTTCTTACATTATCTATAACAAATATGATGTTTTTTGCAAGAAAGTAATTACTACGGTTTAGAAGAAAAGGTGCTGGATGAGTATTTTCAGTCCAAGAGCAATAAGCACTAAACCGCCGGCAGCTTCGATTTTGCTTTCGAAAAAATGTCCGAATCTTTTACCGATAAAGACGCCGAGATAGGAAAGCACAAATGTTACCAGGCCGATGATTATCACAGCAGTTGCGATTGAAACCCGTAAAAGCGAAAGCGTTATCCCGACGGCCAGGGCATCGATGCTGGTGGCAACGGACAGGACCAGCAAAACCAGGATACTCTCCGGATTAAAACTTTCATCAGCTGGAGCGATTTTGAATGATTCGTAAATCATTTTGGCTCCGACGGCGCTTAGAAGGGCGAAGGCCAACCAATGGTCATAATCTGCGACATACTCTTTTACACTTATCCCGGCAAGGGAGCCGACCAGAGGCATAATCGCCTGAAAGCCGCCGAAAAAGACAGCTATACGAAAAGCGTGTTTTATCTTTAACTGTTTATAAGCCGAGCCGCTGACGATAGAAACTGCAAAGGCGTCCATCGCCAGGCCGACAGCTATAATTATGATAGTGATTAAATCCATACCAGTTTGAGAGAATGCTTTACTTGATTTCTATTGCACTATTTTTTGGTGATAGGCCTTGCCCGCTTTATATAATTCTAATCGTTTTCGAATTTTCTCAGCCACCTCCTGCTCGCCGGAGGAAACGGCAAGTTCGATTGCTTTCTCAGCGGTTTGAACGGCTTCAGGGAATCTGCCCGCCGCCGAGTAAGCTGCAGCTAATATATCCAGTGCCTCGAGTTGTTTATAACCGGTGATTTCACAGGCCTTCTCTGCGAGTTTAACGGCTTCGCCGGGATTATGAATCTTTGTATCTTCGACATTAGCAAGCAGCCAGGCCAGGTTTTTCAGTATAAAGACATTGTCAGGTTCGAACTTAAGCGCCGTGTAATAGTGTTCGATGGCCGGCCCAATCCTGTCCATTTCAACCAGAGTATGGGCCAGAGTAATCCTCGCTGTAGTATAATCGGGTTTTATCTGCAGTGCTTTAGCGCATTGTTCAACCGCTGACTCGCGATTGCCCTGAAGATAAAAAGCCCTTCCCAATTTATAGTATGCCTCGGCCCAGTCGGGACTTATCCTCACGGCTGCGTTCAAATAGTGAATAGCTTCTTCGTATCTGCCCTGCTCAGTCATTGCTACGCCTATATTGTAGCTGGCATATTGATTCTCAGGTTTGAGACTTAGCGCTTTCTTCCAGTTCTCGATAGCCAGGTCCGTCCTGCCCTGTTTGGAAAAAGCCGTCCCTAAGTCAAAATAGGCCTTGTAATAATTCGGCCTGAGGCGAATTGCTTTGTTAAAATATTCGACAGCTTCTGTGAACTTGTCCTGTTTCAGAAAAACCGTGCCGATACAATAATAAATATAGTGATATTGAGGGTTGATTTGCAGTGATTTGCTGAAGTGATTAAGCGCCTCGTCGTCTCGGCCCTCCCTGCTTAGTGAAACTCCATAATTGCAGTGCATTATGTAATTATTTTCCGTTACTGAAATGGCGCGTTCGTACAGCGCCGAGCTGTTTTTCCAGTATCTTATCTGCCGTAATGTGCATATAGAAAGAGCGGCAAGTGTTATACCTGCGCATATTCCCAGAACAATCTCTCTGAATCGCCATTTGGCAAGCAGCTCCGCAGCGCCCCAGGCAACCATTATAAAAATTCCTATCGATGGCAGATAAGTATATCTGTCGGCCATCATCTGGTTGCCAATCTGCACCAGGCCGATAACTGGAACCAGAGTCCCGATATACCAAAACCATCCCATTATCAGATAACGTCTGGCTGTATAGATTACCCCTGCCGATATGAAAATCAGCATCAGGAAGGAGACTATCGGCTGCCACAGCGGCAGACTGTCGGCCGGGTAGGGATATAAAACCGCCAGGCGACTCGGATAAATTAGTTTGCCTATATACGCGATATAGGAAACCGCTGCATTTGATATACGAATATTCAAAGGATAGCTCTTTCCCAGTTCCATTGCGCCGGCGCTTTGCTGGATAACGTAGGCAGCTATACTTGAAGCTGCTGATAGGATAAATAGGGGAATCTTCTCTGCAATCAGCCGCCGGGCCGGTTGTCCTTGATGGCCGCAGCGGTGTCCCCATTGAAGTCGGCCTAAAGGCCAGTAGTCCAGCAGGATAAGCACAAAAGGCAGAGTAACCAGCATCGGCTTGGCCATCAGGCCTAATCCAAAGGCCAGAATTATCAGCAGATACCTGCCGATACCCGGATGTTCCGTGTATCGAATGTAAGAGGCGATGGTTAACATCCAGAAAAGTCCGCTCAGAACGTCCTTGCGTTCGGCAATCCAGGCAACGGACTCGACACGAAGAGGGTGCACCGCAAAGGCAGCGGCAACAAAAGCGCTGGCCCAAATCTTGCCGGTTGTCCTTTTTAAAATCCAGAACAGCAGCAGTGTATTGGCAGTATGCAAAATTATACTGGTTAGATGATGCCATAGAGGTTTCAGCCCGAACAGCTGGCAATCCAGCATATGGCTCAGCCAGGTCAACGGATACCAGTTAGCGCTGAGTGTCGTTGTAAAAGCCCAGACAACAGAGTCGGGTGATATTCCGTATTTAACGTGCGGATTGTTGGTTACGTAATAAGGGTCGTCATATCCGACAAAGTCATTTTGGCACACCTGCCCGAAGACAACAAGTGTAACGATGGCCAGTGCCGGATAAATCAGACGAATATGCTTTTTTTTTGTCACCTGCCGCACACAAAATTTAAACTAAACATCTTATCGTCCCTCCAACCGGCCTGCGATGGTGCAATACTGTCCATAAATGAAAGCGGGTCTTACTTACGGATTACATCGCTTGCACGGCCTTTTACCTGCTTTTATCGCCTCGTCTCTGCTGCTGTAGCCGACGAGATTTTCAGGTTTGATTCTCTTTACCCAGGGGCAGGTGGGTTTGTGGAAGACCTTGCTGTTCTTCGATGCAACATATTTATATTCAGCTGGTATCGATTTAGCAACCGGCTTGAGCTGTTCTTTTGCAGCTTTACTAATATCATTTGAATCGGATGGCCGTTTGGTTGGAGGATTAGCTGCAAGATAAGCGTGGACAAACGCCTCGACCTGTTCTAAGGCTGTGCTGGTAACGGCATCAGGCGTACTTTGTATCGATACTGCCTGCATTACCGGCTCGGTTTTCCATATATCGGCTTTCTGCTGAAGTTTCGGCTCTACCTCCAGATAAATATTTTTAGCCAACATTGTTTGAATATGAAATACATATTGCTGTGATTGCTCAAGCTTGAGTATATCCACGCAAATTTTAAGTTCGGGCCAAATGGGCAATTTGTACCGGACGCCCGGCTCCGGAGAAAATACTTTGATGCCTGCCTGTTTTAATCTGTTATTTATTTCAGCTTTTAATTTTTCCCATACGAGTCCTTCCGGCTCTTCGCCGGTGTGAATAATAGTAACGAATAAATTGTCTATTCCCGCCAGAGTTGGATTAGGCCGACTTAGTAATATTGGTTCAACTTCCGGCCGGGATATCTTGACCTCGCTGAGGCCGGCGGTATATAAAATTCCAATGATGATAGCTATAACGAGATAATACTTTTTTATCTTCATAATGTCCCTTCCTTTCAGGATTTTCACCTGTGCCTGTATGACTTTACGCAATCAGGGCGAAGGCGTCGTTAACATTCATACCTTCGGTGATGCCGAGTGCCTTGGCCTTTGCGTTTACCTGTGTAATCTTGCGGTCCGGAAATCGTTCGAGTGTTCCGATGGGGTTGTCCGGCGTGCTCTCCACCAATGCCGCCGCAACGCCGTAGCGCTGGCAGGCACTGACGTCAATTGCGGAGCAGGCCAAAAAACCTTTGGTCCCGGTTACAAGCAGAATATTAAATCCCGCCCACCTGGTCTGCACACCTTCCACAGGACCGTTGGGCGTCTGATATGTCTTTGTGTGCACTTCCAATTTTTGCCCTTTATTTTCTTTTGATTTCGATGTTATACCGCCTTGCCGAGCATGGCTTCAATCTCAGAAAGCTTTTCTTCGAGCAGCTCTTTGCTCTTTGCCTCGACATTAAGTCTGAGCAGCGGCTCGGTATTACTCGGGCGGCAATTTAGCCACCAGTTTTTATACTGAACGGTTACACCGTCAAAATTGTCGATTTGGCCGTCGTTGTATCTTTTCGCAATCTCATCCATCTTTGCCTGCTTATCCTCGACCTTGAAGTTTATCTCGCCGCTGCTGTGGTATCTTCGCAGGGGTTTGATAAGCTCGCTTATCGTTGCATCGGTTCCGCTGATGATATTTAATACGTGCACAAGGGTAATCATGCCCGAATCGGCATAGTAATTGTCGCGATAGTAGAAGTGGCCGGACAGCTCTCCGCCGAACACAGCGTGCGAGTCACGCAAGGCCTTCTTCATAAAAGCATGTCCTACTCGTTCTCTTCGCGGAGTGCCGCCGTTTTTAAGGATTTCTTCGACTACCACCCAGCTGCTCCGCAAATCATAGACAATCGTCGAGTTCGGATTGTCCTTTAGAAAATACGATGCCATCAGGGCCGTCAGCAAGTCGCAGCTGATATTTTTGCCCTTCTCGTCCACCATCATCAATCTGTCAGCATCACCGTCGAAGCAGATTCCGAAATCGCATTTATTTTTCTTTACCGCAGTTTTTACCTGCTTCAGATTTTTTTCTATCAGCGGATTAGGCTCGTGTTTGAATTTGCCGGTGTGCTCGAAGTTAAGAGGAATAATTTTTATCGGCAAATCGCCGAAGATGGCAGGCACCATTTTCCCAGCCATTCCGTTTGAAGCGTCAACGGCAATTTTTAGCGGTTTTACTTTGGGACGAAGAAACTTCAGGACATGATTTTTGTATTCTTTGGTCAGGTCGAATTCCGCCGCCTTGCCTGTAGCTCTGCCCTTGGTATGAATCAGAGCCGTTGCGATATGCTCTATATCTTTTAAGCCGGTATTGACGCCGACCGGCCGGGCCTGCAGACCGGATACCTTAAAGCCGTTATACTTGGCCGGGTTATGTGAAGCCGTTACCTGCACGCCTCCGCAGGTGCCGAAATGATTGACTGCAAAATACATTTGCGGCGTATCAATCATTCCTATATCGATTACATTTGCCCCGCAGCTATTCATTCCTTCAATAAGTGCTCCGGCCAAAGCTTTACTGTGTGTTCTCATATCACGGCCGACACACAGCGATTGGGAATTGGCCTGGCCTCGCTCATAGCCGCTGAGCATTGACCGCAGAAACTGCGCAGCGGCATAGCCTATCTTCCACGCATCCTCTTCATCGAGCTGGTCGGGGTAAACGCCCCTTATATCATACGCCTTGAAGATTGCAGGGTCCATATACAGCATTCCCTTAAACAGTTTAACCTCTGGAATACTATACACCCTCACAATTCGAAGTGTCAACAACCAATGCCGCTTTTCCCCATCGGTTAATGGTTAGGCCTGCTTGCTCTATAAGACTTCCCTGCCCTGCCTGTCCTGTGGGATGTATCGTGTACTATCCCACCGGTGCCCCGCCTGCTATTTCGTTGGGGTGGGAACTGCGCAATCCAAAACTGCCCAACTTTCAACAAATAATTCATAACGCAGCTTTTAACCCTGAGCGTAGTCAGGCATCCATTCTCCTCTCCTATCTGCTACTCGCTAAATACTGTTCTTACCTCAACGGCCAGTCATACGGACAATAATAAAGCCATTCATCAACGAACAGATTCAAATCAAGTTCGTCGATCGTCTTATCCTCGTACAGGTCAGCAGCCAGCCCGGGTCCGGTTTCAAGCCAGAGTTCGGCGAATCTCGCAAAGTGGTAGAAATCTACTGTGCATACTGGCTCGCCCGGCCAAAAGCCGCCCAACAATTCATAATTACCGCTTGCAGAGTATGCCGCGTCGTGCTGACCGATTGTCCCGCTGATTATGTATTGTCCGCCGGCGCTTGTACCGCCGCCGCTGCCGTCAATTTCGTAAAGAGACTGGATTTCGTTAGATGCCAAACCTGAAACCGTTAAAAACAACAGACATATAAATATTGCTATTATCTTTTTAATTATGGAGGCTCCAAATTATCTTCTACTTCGATATTCGTCCCACCTGCATCGTAAATCCTATAGGCAGAAGAGCATGGCGCAGCAACGCTATTATCAGTAATCCTCACATTTGCAGCACTTGAATTTATATTTATAAATCTTAAGCAGTGTATTGTTACACTGAATTCCCAGTAATCACCCAATGTATGATCTGTTGAATGGTCGAATCGAATTTTTACACCATTATTCAGGCTTGAAGGAGAAGTCCCTAATATAGGGACTTCTTCATTATCCCACGTAGAACCACCGTCATCTGACCACTTGAAGGTATCCGGCGTTCCCGTTCCGTCTATTTCAACCTTATAATCGGTATTCACGTATCCCGTGAAACTGCCCATTGAATTGCAATCGCTTAAACCAGAACCAGTGAAAGTAGTCTCACCAATAATCACTGTACCAGAACCAGGATTCGCCCAGGAATTGCCTTGAATCAAAATATTTTCTCCATTAATGATCATCGATATTTCTGAAGAATAATTACCAATAATATTGTCAGCGAAAGTTATATATTTATTTGTAGTGGGACCGTAATAGATTCGCCCACAAACACCATCGAAAAGGCATCCCCTAACTATTACATTTTCACATCCGTTTGTATATACTCCATAGGCCCCCGTTCCACTACTTCCGATATCCTTTATGATACAATTGTCAATAGTAACGTAGTTGCCCCCTACCCAAAAACCCTTACCTGCTGCATTGGTTACAGTATCAATTATGCAGTTGGAAATTGTATTTCTATCTCCTGTAAGATACAGACCACCTGCGTATGCTCCGTTGATACGACAATTACTAACGATAACATCATCAGCGTCGGAATATATTCCAAAGGCCGTAGGATTCTTAAATATGCAATTTGAGATATTAACCTTTGAAACATTGCTGTTATGCAAATAGATTCCATTCTTGAGGTTCCCCTTCCATGTATCCCAGATACTGTTACTAATAGTTACATCATGTACATTTCTATATATTAAAAGCCCATTGTTGTTGGTTTTATACATAGCAATATTCGATAATGTTACGTTATAAGACTCGTCAATATAAACACCGTGTTGACTCGAATTGTAACCCACAAGGTTATTCACAGTGATAAAACTATTGCAAGTTTCATCCTGTTTATGTTCCAGGCATAAATGCTCAACGTGAGGATTTCTGCTTATAACATCTGAAACTGTTATGTATGAGACGCCATTGCCCAAAAAGATGTTGTGCATACCACCATCTATGACCACATTTTGAATCTGGCATTGCGTTGAGTAATGAGTAAATCTTATACCGTCTCCTGCATCACGGTAACCAACAGCCGGACTACAAATAATATGAACATTTGTTACTTTACCCCTTGTAACTTTTTGAAAATATATTATGGCAGGTAGTGCATTTCGGTTGTTATCCTGCAGTGAAGCATCTATCTTTAGGTCCCTTATTGTAATATCCTCATTTCCATTCGTAGTGTCGTAGTTTTGAATAATCTCATCAGCGAATCCGTTACTTTTTATTACTGTGGATAGACCATCCCCCTCCAAAGTTATTCCGTTCAACGGGGTTATTGTCGCACTTGTGCAAAAGTAATTGCCTGCCAGATGCACTACTCCACCACCAAGGGTATTAACATAGTCTATAGCAGCGTTGATTTCTACATCGTCCGCTGTACCATCACACTGATAATCAGCCAAATTCCGAATTTCAAGGGGAGCATTCGGGCAAGCAACCACAACGGTAGCTGTACCTTTCGTCCTGGGGTCACCGACATTATCGATGTTATCTGCAAATCCCGCTGGAATATCAGCGACATCGCTCCAATCAACACCATCTTTAACATTTTCTGGAACAGTCGGGTCGCTTTCAACGGTGATACCGACATCATCGCCATCATCGAGCCCGGCCGGCCTACTGCCGACCTCGTTCCAATCGACGCCATCTTTAACACTTCCCGTAACAGTCGGGTCGCTTTCAACCGTTACTCCCTCATTATCTATGTTATCCGCAAAGCCTGAAGGTATGCCGGAGATGCCGTTCCATTTGGTAGTAAGGGCGTGTGAAGAATACGGCGCAGCAGTTATCTTCTGTCGAGGTTCAAGAATTGTATACGTGTTCGGGTCGTTCTGTTCGCCCGGCCGAACGCCGATTTCCAGCCAGCGGGCATCTCCATTAAATGCATTAGGTTCGTTGAAGTCCAGTTCCACAGTAAAGTAGGCGTCGATTACATCAATATCAGGCCGGTTGACGTCACCGCCTATCTGGCTGCCTGTGCAGGGGTCACCGAAAAGCTTGAATGAAAAGTCATAGAGGCCGTTGGCCGCATAGTTGGTATCGTAGAGATGCCCCTGATAGGTAAAGGCTGTGCCGACCACTGCACATGCCCTGCCGATTTGTGCCGAATATAGTATCAGGCACACAGCCACAATCGAAATCATTAAAATTCTTTTTATTTTGATCTTTCCACCCTCTCAAAAAAAATCTTATTCGCATCACCCTCATGGCGTGCACCAGGATCTGCTCGTAAAATTTACACCAATTTATCGCAATAAAATCGTGTTTTCCCGCCTGCCTATTTTAATGCTTTTTCAGATGCAATTATTATAGCATTTTTATGCTCCACCGTCAAGAGCTTTCTTAATGTTAGGTTTGGTTGGCCCTTCCATCGCTATGGCTGGTTTCCCATTCGATTCGCTCGTCCCGCCTTCTGCTCGGATACTTTACGAGATACGCTTCACGTTTCACGAGATACGAAACCATTGCCTGCCCTGTGGCCTGGGAAGTTTCGGGGCAGGTATGATTGTGAGATAAAAAAATGCCGCAGGTGAAACACCTGAGGCATTTTGACTCTGAATTAAGTTCTATATTACTGAATCTATTTACCTGCCAGCCAGTAATCCGTAAGCAGACCAAGGTCCAGGCCGTCAACTATATTATCACCTCCGGGCGGTGCGATGTCCGCAGACGGCACTGACGGCACATCCAGCCATTGCCAAGCCAATATCGCAAAATCTGCAAAGTCAATATCACCATCTCCGTCGATATCTGCAGGATTGGGTATAGAATAATGGTAACCCATATCTACAATCCCTCCATCACCGACCTCGTCTGTGCGTGTGGTCTTGTATATCATTCCAAGGTTCGCTGCTGTATCGCTGCCGGTATCTACACAAGGGCTGTCGACCGACTGTCCTGCCGCAATCTGGCTCATGTAGTAGTCTCCCTTCGGCCCGGTTACAAAACACGGGTCGCTGTGGATTACGCCCGTTCCGCTGTCTGCGTCACTTATGCAGGAATACGTTGCTGAACAGCCATAAAGGTCGTCGGGGAAATTCTCCCAGATAATACAATTGATAATTACTGTTGACCCGCTGCCAAATATCCCACCGCCATCACGATTAATTGTTGCTGTGTTGTCTATAATTGTACAATTACTGATATTAGAGTAGTTAGTTTTGATTCCGCCTCCTGTGGCTATTGCAGTTGGAGGACCCCCAAAAGAACCGTCGGACACCTGATTAGAGCTAATCAGGCAGTTCTTAATAGTTGCATTACCTTCTATGCCCCCGCCGAAACCGGCCCCTCTATCTGCTACGTCGTCAATACCATTACCACCAATTGCATCGTTATTGCTTATCACGCAGTTAGTAATTGTGATGTTTCCATATCCGTATATTGCTCCGCCATGGGCATCTCCAGCCACAGAATATGACCAATCTGAGTCTCCTGCGTTTCCGCCTATGGCCTGGTTATTATTCAAATTACAGCCGACTATCTTGGGGCTGCTGTTAGAATTGCAGTATATCCCGCCTCCATAAGCGTCTCCGCCGTCCCCGGGTTCATAAGGATAATATCCATCTGCACCGTTTTGGCCTTTAGCCTTATTATTACTAATCGTGCAGCCGCTGATTATCGGGTTGCTGTTCTCACCGCAGTATATACCGCCGCCGTAACCGTTAAATTCATTCGAGGCATTATCAATAATACCGCAGTTTTCAATTGTCGGAGAAGAACCGATGCAGTAAATTCCACCTCCGTTGGCCTTGCCGTTGATAATGGCCAGTCCTGAAGCTATGCTGTTTGAACTCTCACCACTATGAAAATAAAATCCGCGACGGCCAGGCACATTTTCACAGTCTATAATACAACTTACCGACTCATTTTCACTTCGCACAGTGATTGCCTTGCCGCCAAAATCAAGGTTGTAATTACCGGCGCCTGTGTACGTCCCCTGAGCAATAATGACAGTATCACCGTTCAGCGCAACATCGATTGCCTCCTGAATGGTTGAGTATTCTGATGGGACATATAATGTGCCGTCAGCATCTCTAACATACAAATTTATACCAACCGTTTGTGGGTTGTTAGACGCATTGGGGTCCGAAACCACTATATTGCAGGTATATATGCCCCCAGCCAGACCGTTTATATCCACTATTATATTGACATCGTCAACCTCCCCTGTTGAGCTGCCTTTGTTTGGCTCGATAGATAACCAGTTGCAGTCACAGCTCGCCGCCCAGTTGAGTGTCCCTGCGCCGCTGTTTGATATGCCGAGTATTTGGTCGTTTGGATTTGCATCGCCGTCGAAGCAGATTCCGAAATCGCATTTATTTTTCTTTACCGCAGTTTTTACCTGCTTCAGATTTTTTTCTATCAGC
>Ga0315548_1000887_pt1 | contig 26592 bp, 21 predicted proteins | sample SalMarSW160110MG_2_FD_202540 | JGI IMG/M metagenome (GOLD analysis project Ga0315548, IMG submission 202540) | Salt marsh sediment microbial communities from the Plum Island Ecosystem LTER, Massachusetts, United States - Salt Marsh Sediment SW1601-110 ... | reverse complement strand
GATTACATCCAGAAACCCTTACCTTCGAGAAATCATTTCCAGACCCTGGTTAAGAATGCCTTGGATAGAAGACATCTACTTTTAGAAAAGAAGATATTGTTAACGGAAATATCAGATGCCAATACGGCATTAGAAGAAGCAAATAAAGAACTCCAAGAAGCAAAATCACTGGTTGACCAAAAATTAAGGGATAAACTCAAAGAACTATCTTCTTTAAATCAATTTTCTATTGCTCTTTTAGAATGCAATGATCTTGCTGCTCTGATTGAAAAAATTCCTGAAGCAGTAATAAAATTGACCAGTACCAGTGGAGTAATCTTGATATTAAAAGGAACTAAAGACAATAAATTCAGCGTTCATTCAGCCAAAGGAGATGTCGATTTAACTTCCGGAGATGAAATAAAAGTAGGTAAACAACCTTTTGGTCTTGTGAATAATAAAGGGCCTTGGGAAACCGATGAATATATTTGTTCTCCTTTAGTTTATATGGGAGATACATTGGGTGTACTTGCTCTGAAGAAATTTGAAAAGGAAATATCTGCCGATCTTATCCAAACTATAACAAATAATCTTTCAATTTGTTTATACACCGGAATGCTGAACGATACTTTAAAAGCCAGTTATATTGAAGCTATTCTTTCTTTCATAAAAGTAGAAGAATCGGTCAATCCTGAAATAAAAGCTCATAGCGAAAGAGTGAGCAAGCTTTCTATAGAACTTGCAGGTAAATTGGATGTACCGAAGGGAGAATTGAATAATATTAGATTTGCGGCTCTTCTTCATGACCTAGGAAAAGTGGTAAAGGGAGAAATAAGTTCAGAATTACTCAGTGCGCAGTTAATCAGCCCTTTAAAATTCTTGAATAAAAGTAGAAATATACTTGAGCATCTTTATGAAAATTTCGATGGCTCCGGGAAGCCTGACGGACAAAAAGAGGATGCTATTCCGATCGGCTCAAGGATTATTCGAGTATCTAATGAAGTCGACGAGCTGCTTTCCAAAGGTACCGGTAAACAGGAAATTATGAGAGAATTAGAGGAAAAAGCTGGATCGATTTACGATCCGGGAGTGATTGATACTTTAAAAAAAGTCCTTAAATCTTAATAATGCTTAACGTCTGTACAGTCGGACAGTACTGGAAAGAAAAATTCGGAGAAAAAGTCTATAGAGTTAGTATTGATGGCGGTTTTACCTGTCCAACCAGGGATGGCACTAAAAGCCGGGGAGGTTGTTATTTTTGCGATGAAGAAGGCTCAAGACCGCAATTCGTTGAACCTTCGGACAGTATAGAGAAACAAATCGAGAAGGGTATTTATAGATTAAAAAAAAGAGGCATAAATAATTTTATAGCTTATTTCCAGTCTTACACCGGTACTTATGCACCGGTAGATATTTTAAGAGAAAAATACGCAAGAGCACTTGCCCATCCTGATATTGTGGGTATTTCCATATCGACGAGACCTGATTGCATCAACGAGGAAAACGTGAATCTTTTGAATGAAATTGCAGGAAAATATTACACGCTTGTTGAATTGGGTATCCAGTCAGTGCATCAGAGCTCGCTCGATATTATAGGTAGAAAACATACGGTTAAAGAAAGCCAAAGAGCCGCTCTGATGTTGAAACAAAGGGGCAATATTGAAGTTGTCGCTCATGTTATCTTGGGGTTACCCGGAGAGACGAAAAAAGATATGAGTGAAACAGCCAGAGTTATTTCAGGATGGGGAATAGACGGTGTAAAACTCCATCATCTCTACATTGTCAAAAATACCCCTTTCTTTAAAGAATTTCAAAACGGTAATATTAAAGTTTTTGAAAAAGCTGAGGATTATGCAGAAATAGCAAAAGAATTCATTGAAAATCTCTCCGAAAATATTGTAATACATCGTTTTTCCGGATATGCTAACAGCGAAAGATTAGTAGCTCCTTTATGGACTTCAAATAGCAATTTTGCAAGGAAACTTATACTTGGAATATCTTAACCACAAAGATCACAAAGGACACAAAGGAATAAATTATGGAAATCAAGAAAAAAATATTAATAAACAATTAAAATCTCTGTGTTCTCTGTGTCCTCTGTGGTTAAAAAATCTAGAGTGGAGGTGTAAATATGATTTTCTTACTTGACAATAAACCAAACTTTATTAATCTCCCATATCAGGAGTGAATATGTTGATATTATTATTTTTATCTTATTCTTTTGGGGATTTTAAAGACGATATTTCGGATTTTTGGAAGAGTTTAAATAGTACCGGAGGGCCTACCGGATTTGAAATTCTCCAATCGGATATGCACGCAAAAACCAGCGGAACTGCAGGTAATTACTGGGAAGGAGGAGTTCATTCTTTGCTTACCAATCCTTCTGAGATTATGTATTTATCGAAGGACTTAGATAATAGATATAATTTTTCTTTTACTTATAGGAAGATCTTTTTGGACATGAACGCGAATTTTTTAGGTTTTACCAGAAAAATCGGTAACAACGCGTTCGGGTTTTCTTTCATGGGGTTTTATCCGGGAGATATGGAACTTCGGAAGACCCCCGGTGATCCAATTGGAACTTATGACGGAGAAAATACAATTTTCGGAGTAACCTATGCCAGAAATTTTAAAGCATTTACTATCGGAGCTACTTTAAGGTCTTTAAGCGAAAGAATATTTGAAGTTTCATATTCAACTTATTCCTTTGATTTAGGAATAAGCCATGATTTCAAAGCTTTTAAAGATAACTCCTTTCGAGTGGATGCCTCCTTCCTGCACTTAGGCCCCAAATACGGCCCCGAATACTCAGATAAAACATTCCGTTTACCTCTTACCTGGCATCTTGGACTTAAAGGAGATTTCAAACAGCTATTTGCCGGTTTTTCGATTAACAAACCTTTAAACACAAAATTACAATATACTATTGGGGCAGAGTATAAAATCAACGAATATTTCTCCATTCGCGCAGGGAATAAATTTAGGAACCCTTTAGAAAAATTTTCGTTCGGTTTCGGACTAAATAAAAATGGATGGGTCCTGGATTACTCTTTTTCTCCTACAAATAACGAACTCGAAGGGTCACATATCTTAACAATTTCATTAGGAATATGATGACTAAACATTTAGATTTCGAAAAACCCATAATTGAATTACGCGAAAAAATTGAAGAATTAAAAATCCTTAATGAGAGTATGAACGGAGAATACGATAGTGATTTAAAGAAATTAAACTTGAAACTCGTTAAAACAAACAGAGAAATATTTTCGTCCCTCACACCCTGGCAAAGAGTAGAGATGGCACGACATCCTAATAGACCATACACAAATAATTATGTAAAATATTTGTTCAAAGACTGGATTGAAATCCATGGAGACAGAAGATTTGCTGACGATCTCGCTATTGTTACGGGAGTGGGCAAGCTGGACGGAGTATCGTTTATCGTCGTCGGTCACGAAAAAGGAAGAAAAATAGCAGAAAAAATTAAAAGGAATTTTGGTAGTGCACACCCTGAAGGTTATAGAAAGGCTCTGAGAGTAATGAAATTGGGAGGAAAGTTTAATTTACCCGTTGTATGTTTTATAGATACATCAGGTGCTTATCCCGGAATAGGGGCAGAAGAAAGAGGACAGGCAATGGCTATAGCTGAGAATATAAAAGAGATTGCCGTTATTCCGGTTCCCATAATTGTAATAATAACCGGTGAAGGTGGAAGTGGAGGAGCGCTGGCTATTGGCATTGGAGACAGAATATATATGCAGGAGTTTGCTGTTTATTCTGTTATATCTCCTGAAGGATGTGCTTCTATTATTTTTAGGGATCGAGAATATAAAAAAGAAAGTGCGGAATCATTGAAAATTACGGCAGAAGATTTGAAAAGATTTAAGGTTATCGATGGTATAATAAAGGAACCGGAAGGAGGCGCACACAGCGAACCTGAAGAAGCTGCACGCCTTGTTAGAGAAACTATCCTTGCCGCATATAATGAATTAAAAAATATCCCAAAAGACGATTTAGTAACCAAAAGAATTGAAAAATTCTCCCAGATGGGTGTATTTATAGAAGAATAATGGCTCTAAGAGGCGATTTCAAGGATTTTGAGTTAAATGATATATTCCAGTTTATCCATATGGGAGGTAAAGACGGAGCGCTCCATCTTAAGGGTAATAATGGTACCGGAGTTATTTATTTTGAGAGAGGCAATATCAAGCATGCCGAGACTGGCAAACATGTCGGCACCGATGCAATTAATATATTTCTTAAATGGGATAACGGCACTTTCGAATTCATAGCTGAAGAAACTACAGATAAGATTACGATTAACCTTCCTGTTCATAATGTAATTCTTGAAGCTGCAAGACAGATAGACGAATGGAAAAAGATGGAAGATGTAATACCATCAGTTGAAGTTGTTGTTGATTTCGAAGAAGAGCCAGATGTAAGCGATATTGAGTTAAGACCTTTGGAATGGAAGGCTCTTTCAATAATTAACGGAGAAAAGACCTTAAAGGAAATTGCAGAAGAACTTAATATGAAAACTTTCGATCTTGCAAAAATTCTTTATGGGTTGATTCAATCAGGCTTAATAAAAGCAAAGAAAAAGTGAGTTCGATTCAGAAAACTATTAGGATTTCCGGAAAGGAGGAAAGTTAATGGACAAAAGAAATATCTGTATTGCTGGACATGCCAATTCTGGTAAAACATCATTGGGTGAAGCAATACTATACAAAACGAATGTTACGAGTAGGTTGGGTTCCGTTGATAACGGAACCTCGATTTTTGATTACATGAAGTATGAGAAGGAGAGAAAATACTCCGTTAGTCTTTCCGTGGCGACTTTTAAATATAACGACGTTGATATCGACCTTATAGATACACCCGGTTACCTTGATTTTCAGGGAGAGATGATATCGGGCATAAACATTTGCGATTCGGCAATAATAGTAGTAGACGGTTCTTCCGGTCTTGGATTTATAACAGGAAAGGTAATCGAGTACAGCGAAAAAAGAGGAACCCCAAGACTATTTTATGTAAGCAATTTAGGTAAAGAAGGCGTGGAATTCAAAAGCATATTGGAAGAAATCAAAAATGAAGTAAAAAACGGTTTAGTACCTCTTGTTGTTCCTTTAATAAAAGAAAAGAATATAGTTGGCGTGGTAGATATTTTGCATTCAAAAGCGTATTCGGCCGAAGGGGAGATTAAACTTTTACCGGAATTCGAAGAGGAAGTCAATCAATATAGAGATTCTATGATAGAATCGCTTGCTGAAGTAGATGAAGAACTTATGGAAAAATTTATAGAAGAAAAGGGAATTACAAGTGAGGATTTGAAGAACGGCTTACGTAGAGGTTTTATTTCAGGTAAAATTTTTCCGCTGATAGTCGGCGATTCGATTTCTCTTCTTGGTATCGATCCCCTTCTCCAATACATTAAGGATATATTCCCTTCTCCGAGTGAGGCAAAACTACCTTCCAGGATTAACTCGATTGATGGTCCGGCAGCAGCTTTTTGTTTTAAAACTAAATTCGAAACGCATGTCGGAGAGTTAAATTTCATAAAAATCTGGAGAGGAAAAATTTCGGCAGGAGATACCCTGATGAACACCTCAAGCGATACCGAAGAAAAAATAAACCAGTTGTTTGTTTTAAAAGGCAATGAGAGAGTACCGGTAAACGAACTTGGCGCCGGGTCAATAGGTGCTCTGGTAAAATTAAAAAATACCTTCCAGGGCGACACATTATCGGATTCTTCCGATCCGGTTAAGTTTGATAAAATTGAGTTTCCTAATCCTGTAGCTAAAATAGCAATTGCGGGTGAAACCGAAAAAGACAACGATAAAATATCCAAAGGTCTTTCTAAACTCAGGAAGTCGGATCCTACTTTGAACTATAATTTCGATTCTGAAAGCAAACAACTCATTTTGGAAACGATGGGTGAACAACATATGCAGTTTATAAAATCGTGGCTGGAGGAGAATTTTAGTGTTCATTTTATAGAAAGCATACCCGGAGTTCATTACAGGGAAACCATACAGAAGAAAGCAGAAGGGCAGGCAAAATTCAAAAAGCAAACCGGCGGAAGAGGGCAATATGGTGAGGTTTTTCTGAAAGTCGAACCACTCGACAGAGGAACCGGAGTACAGTTCGAGGACCAGATTAAGGGAGGCAGTATTCCGGGTAAATATGTTCCTTCAGTTGAAACAGGAGTGAGAGAAGCATTATCATCTGGTTCGCTCAGTGGTTATCCTGTTATTGACTGTAAGGTTATAGTTTACGATGGTTCTTATCATCCGGTCGACTCATCGGATAACGCTTTTAGAAGAGCCGGTTCGATGGCTGTAAAAGATGCAATCTTAAATGCCTCGCCTTTTCTTTTGGAACCAATACTCAAGATTCAAATTGTGATAACAGATGAATATACGGGAGATGTTATGGGAGATTTAAACGCAAAGAGAGGTAGAATTTTGGGTATCGACGCTAAAGGGAAATTTCAGGTGATTAACGCTTATGTTCCCGAAAAAGAAATGTTTAAATATTCCTCAAGATTGCGTTCTTTGACTCAAGGAACTGGTACTTATTCCGCCGAATTTGCATTCTATGAAAGATTACCGGAAGAGATTGCCAAAGAAATAATAGAACAGAAGAAAGATAAAAAAGAAGAAGAGGAATGATATTTCTTATTCTTTTGTCTCTTTTCGAAGGAGAATTTTTTCTCGTCGGAGTGGATGCCGGAAGTTGGGGAAGAGGTTCGACAGGTATTGCTTATCCTACCACAGGCTACAAAAATCCTGCCTCTTCGCTTGTTATTGAGCCTTGCGTATACTTCACAGGTTCAAAACTATTCGGTGATCTGGCTAATTACTTAAGCGGAGGAATAAGTTTGAACCAGAATAATTATGGGCTTGGAGTCCATTTTGTTTTTCATTCAATAGGGGATATAACTGATACAAGAGACGCCTGGCATGATGAAGATGGAGATGGAGAGTATGACCCGGGAGAAGAAATATACGAAGATCTTAAGGGTAGTTTTTCATCTCGTGAAGGTGCCGTTATTTCTAGCTACTCAAGATGGATAGGCGATTTTTCTGTTGGAATCGGGCTTAAGTTTATTTACAAAAAAATAAATGAAGCCGTTGCAGTTGGCGCCGGGACCGATCTGGGCATTATTTACCAGAAAGAAGAATTCTCGGTCGGTGCCGCAATAAAAGATATTACTACCTCTCCATTATTCTGGGATGGGAGAACGGAACATATCGCACCTTCATACCAAATAGGCTTTGGGTTTAAAAAGAGAATAGGAAAGATACCTGTTCTAATGGAAGTTGACCTTTTCCATGATGATTATGGATTTAATCATAATACGGGTGTGGAAGTTGGTATGAACGAGTGGCTGAAACTTCGAGCCGGTTTCTTTAACGACCAATTGACTGCAGGTTTCGGGATTGAAAAACTTCCGTTTTTAGTTGACTATGCTTTGAATCTGCACGAAGATTTGTTGATGTCTCACAGAGTCTCCTTGTTGTATAGACTATAAGCTCAAATAACAATAAATTACAAAAGTTTCGGTAAATACGAGGTTGACTTTTAAGTACGCAGAAATATATTACGTCAAGAATTACGGCGGCGTAGCTCAGTTGGTCAGAGCAGTGGAATCATAATCCACGTGTCCGGGGTTCGAGTCCCTGCGCCGCTAATCTCTTTTTAGGAGCTTTGTGTTTACTTGTACTTGCAGAAAAACCTTGACAAATAAAGATATTAAATTACTTTTTCCGTATGAATAGGAAGCCTGATAAAATTCTCTACACCCTTAATTTAAGTCTATGCTTTTAAAAAACTTAGCGGAGGTGTAAAATGCTGGTTTTTTTATTTGTTATTTGTCTTGTTGTAGGGATATTAATGTTTAGCTCTCCTGAGATGAAAAGAAACCCTCAGGGTAAATTAATTCCAATGGGAGTTATATGTTTATCTTTCATTTTTCTTGTCGCTTCTATGGTTCGTTTAATTCCGCCAGGAAACGTCGGGGTAGTAATTGTTTTTGGTAAGGTTCAGGAAACAACACTGAAAAACGGACTTCACTTAGTTAATCCTTTTGCTTCAGTTGAAAAAATGAGTATCAGGACAGAAGACTATACAATGAGCGGTGTATCAAGGGAAGGACAGGTAAGAGGAGATGACGCAATAGAGGCTTTAACTTCGGAAGGCCTTATGGTTCGCCTGGATGTTACGGTATGGTACCACTTGATTCCGGAAGGCGCTGCTGAAGTATACAGTAAACTTGGTCTTAATTATGTAGAAAAAATCGTACGTCCTGCAGCAAGAACCTCTATACGTAATATTATTGCCAATTATAAAGTAGAAGATATTTATACTCAAAATAGAGAAGCCGTTTCAATCCAAATTAGCGAAAATTTAAGGGAAGCGGTAAAAGACAGGAATGTAGAAGTAGAAAGGGTTTTACTCCGAGATGTGAAATTACCTGATAAAGTACAAAACGAAATTAACGCGAAAATGGCAGCAAAGCAAGAAGCGGAAAAAATGGAGTTCGTTTTGGATAAGGAAAGAAGAGAAGCCGAAAGAAAAGCAGTAGAAGCGCAAGGCATTTCCGATGCCAATAGGATTATTGCAAAATCTCTTTCCGGAAGTTATTTGCAGTGGTATTATATTAAAACGCTTCAGCAGCTCGTGAATTCTCCAAACAACACTGTTATCGTAACTCCATTTGACCAGAAATTAACACCTCTTTTAAATATACCTGCGGGAGGCGGAAAATAAAATCTCAATTAGAAAAAATACTTGCAAGGGTTGAAATTGTAATACCAGAGGAAGAATTAGAGAAAAAATTAAATAAAAAAAGACCCTTAAGAGTAAAACTAGGGATAGACCCGACTGCGTCCGATATTCATCTCGGTTTTGCGGTTGTGCTTGGAAAACTCAGAGAATTTCAGGAACTTGGTCATAAAGCCGTACTTATTGTCGGTGATTTTACCGCAAGGATAGGAGACCCTTCAGGCCGTTCGAAGACCAGACCCCCTTTAACAGAAGAAGACGTCAAAGGGAACATGAAAAATTACGAAAAACAAATATTTAAAATACTCGATAAGAAAAATACTGAAATAAGACACAATTCTAAATGGCTAGCAAAGCTAACTCCGGCGGAAATAGTAAAGCTTACTTCAAGAATAACTATGGCAAAGATGATGGAAAGGGATGATTTTGCAAAAAGATTCAAGGAAGAACAGCCTATAGCCCTTCACGAGTTTCTGTATCCTGTTTTTCAGGCATACGATTCTGTTGCTGTAGAGGCCGATATAGAACTTGGCGGTACAGATCAGCATTGGAATCATCTTCTGGGTAGAGATATGCAGAGAAGTTTTGATATGGAACCTCAAGTAGTTATGCTTATGCCCATACTTGAAGGTTTGGATGGAATCAGAAAAATGAGCAAATCTTACGGTAACTATGTGGGCATTGCGGAATCTCCTAAAGAGCAGTTCGGAAAAATAATGTCTATTTCAGATGGTTTGATTTTGAGATACTTCAAACTATGCCTGTCTTACGACGAAAATTCTTTGAAAATTATTGAAAACAGAATACAAAACGGAGAAAATCCCAGAGATATTAAATTGGAATTAGCTGAGAAGATAGTTTCTTTGTACCATAATAATAAAGCGGCAGAGAAGGCTAAAATTGAATTTATAAAAGTCTTTTCCAAAAACAAAGAGCCTGAAGACATCCAAGAATTTAAAATCAAAAGGGGAGAGAAGATGTGGATTGTTGAATTACTTGAAAAAGCAGGATTTGTAAAATCCCGTGGAGAAGCCAGGCGATTGATAACAAGCGGAGCTCTTAAAATAGACGGAAAAAAAATTACCGATTTCACTTTAAATACATCTTTTGACAAGGATACTGTTATAAGAGTAGGTAAATTACGTTTTATAAAAATAAAACCAGAATAAAAGGTAAGTATTTTAGAGGGTAATGTAACAATGGCTCAAAAAAAGATAGCAATTATAATTCCAGCCTTAAACGAAAAAGAAAACTTAGCTCCCCTGATGCAAGAAATCGATTCTATGATTAAAACCGATAAGAGAAATTACGAAGTATTGATTATCGATGACGGAAGCGAAGACGGGTCCTTCGAAGAAAGCTTAAGATTAAAGGAAAAATACAAATATCTGAAAGTATGTAATCATCGTACCAATCTCGGGAAAACAGAAGCAATACTTACCGGGTCAAGACACACAACAGCGTCAATTCTGGTAATGATGGATGCAGATCTTCAATTTGATGCAGAAGATATTCCGAAATTACTGGACGAAATCGAGAAAGGTTACGACATAGTCACGGGCTGGAAACAGGGCAGCTACCAGAAAAAATTCGTATCCGGGATTTACAACTTTCTGTCAAGATGTCTTTTTCGTCTGCCAATACATGACCAGAATGCAATTAAGGCTTTACACAGTAATGTCTTAGAAGAGATAAATTTAAGAAAAGATTGGCATCGTTACATTGTAGCTCTGGCTGTAAATAAAGGATTCAAAGTTTCGGAAGTCAAGGTAAAATTAAGAGAACGTCTGTTTGGAGAATCCAAATACACCGGCAAAGGAAGGGTAGTAATAGGTATAATGGACCTTCTGGCGGTAAAGATACAGGTTTCCTTCTTAAGAAAACCGTTTTTGTTTTTCGGTACTTCAGGGGCTTTTTTGATTTTTCTTGGTTTTGTTATCGGCGTTTATGGTATCATTCGGCGTTTTATATTTCATCATGGCTATAGACCTCTTCTGTATCTGGTAATCCTATTGGTTGTTTCCGGCTTGTTGCTCTTTACGGTTGGGTTTATAACGGAAGCAATTACAGCTTTAGCCGAAGACGTAAAGAGACTCGAAAGGGGAATTTCCGAACGTGAATCTAAAGAAGATTCTGAAGAAAACCAGAGATAATTTCGGCAAAAAAATACGAAATATTTTTGGAAAGAGAGACCCCAAAGCCTTAATAGATATTGAGAATCTTTTAATAGAGTCGGATTTTGGAGTTAGTACAGCTACTCATTTAGTCGAAAATCTCGAGAAAACAGTCCCTGACAATTATCTTTCCTCACTTAAAAACGACCTGATAAGTCTGCTCAAAATACATATTGAGGAAAGATATTATGAAAAACCTGTTGTTGAGTTATACGTTGGCGTAAATGGAGTGGGGAAGACCACTACAATAGGTAAAAGAGGATGGAATCTTATTAAAGAAGGGGAAAAAGTTCTTTTAGCATCAGGAGATACGTTCAGGACCGGAGCCGTAGAACAATTAAGTAAATGGGGAGAAAGGATTAATTCCGACGTGATACAATCTGACTACGGAGCAGATCCTGCCGCAGTGTGTTTTGATGCGGTGGATGCGGCAATAGCAAGAGAAGTTGATTATGTGTTAATAGATACAGCCGGAAGATTGCACACACGCAATGACTTGATGGAAGAAATGAAAAAAATCAAAAAAGTTTTGACAAAAAAAAGAGAAGATTTGCCTCAAGAAACTATCCTTGTAGTAGATGCAACAAACGGACAAAACGCACTTCAACAAGCAAAGCAGTTTAATAACGAAATAGGTATTACGGGAATAGCATTAACCAAGCTTGACGGTACTGCAAAGGGTGGAATAGTTGTTTCGATAGTTAATGAAATAGGAATTCCTGTAAAGTATGTCGGTATTGGAGAAGAAAAAGAAGATTTGATACCATTTTCTGCGGAAGACTTTGTAGAAGCAATTCTTGAAGAATAAGGATTTATTATTAATGAATCCGAAAAAATATCTTAAAAAGGGAAAATTTACAAATGCCATAAAAACCGGCGAAATAAACGTTATGCCGGTTTGGTTTGATTCTATGGGTGCAAAATCTATGTGCACATTCATTAAAACACCCGAAGTCAGCATCATTATAGACCCGGGATTCGCAATAATGCAACGCTCGTATCCTCTAAAAGACGAAGATAAGGCAGCTTTTCTAAAAGCGGCCGAAGAAAGAATAAAAAAATATACGAAAAAGGCCGATATAGTAATTATTACCCATTTTCACTATGACCATTATAAAAGACCGGTTGAATTTCCGGAAAGCTATATAGATAGAACCCTCTATATAAAGAACCCGAATGAATGGATTAACTATTCCCAGTGGAAAAGAACAAGAATGATGTATGAAGATATAATGAAACTTTTCGATAACATATTGAAAATCAACGGCTTTAAACAAAAGCCGAAAAAGAAAGAATATAAAGATCCTTATCTGGAACTAAAGTTAGCACAACAAACGGACTTCGGCAATTATACAAATAGACATGAGGAATTATTGAAAAATTGGAAATCCAATATGTTTAAAAGTATGAATGCCTGGCCGAAGAAAAAATGGTTGACCGAAGTTAACGTGGGAAGAACCAACATTAATTTTATCGAGAAGGGAACAATTAAATTTGGCTCAACGAGTGTCTATTTCCCGGGTACGCTTTTCCATGGAATCGAATATGCAAAAACCGGTTGGGTGGAACCTGTAATAGTAGAAAGAGATGGTAAAAAAGTCTTATTTTCATCGGATATTATGGGGCCCAACATCGAAGATTACGCACAATGGATAATAGATGAGAGTCCCGATGTCATAATCCTTGACGGACCCGCAACATATCTTTTAGGTTATATGTTCAACCAGACTAACCTGAAACGTTGCATAGAAAATGTCTCAAGAATAGTAAGAGAAGTCGATTTTCAAGTTATGATTTACGACCATCATTTACTCAGGGAAAAAAAATTCAGAGAACATATGGGAGATTTTTACGATCTGGTCGAAAAAACAGGCAGAAAGGTTATGACAGCTGCCGAATGGTTCGGTTTACCGCCACTTGTGGATTTAATTTAAAATTTTTTATTTGATGAATTTTTTAGGAGAAAAATAATATTATATTTAACAGCTTGCGGTTAGGGGTCAATAATTAATAGGTTTTTAAAAAAAGGAGGTAAATTATGGTTGTTTTTATAACGATTGCTATTATTGCTGTTATTGTCATCTTTGTAATAGGCATTTACAACGGTTTTATAAAACTGAAAAATCTTTGTGATAACGCCTGGAGCGATGTCGATGTTCAATTAAAAAGAAGATATGACCTCATTCCGAATCTTGTCAATACGGTTAAAGGGTATGCAAAACACGAAAAACAGTTATTCGAAAATGTCACAAAAGCAAGAGCAGAAGCAACAACAGCAAAAACACCCGGGGAACAATCAAAAGCCGAAAATATGTTGACAAGTACGCTTCGGCAGCTTTTTGCAGTTGCGGAAAATTATCCGGAATTGAAAGCAAATACAAATTTTCTTAATTTGCAGGACAATCTGTCGCAAATCGAAGGCGATATTCAGAATGCAAGAAGGTATTACAACGCCGTTGTAAGGGATAATAATATCAAGGTTGAATCCTTCCCTTCGAATATAATCGCTTCAATTTTCAACTTTAAAAAACGTGAATTTTTCGAAATGGAGGAAGGGGAGAGGGCAGTACCAAAAGTGGAGTTTTAACGATGTTATTCTTGCTTTTTAGCTTATATATACCGTTGTTCGATAGCGAAATCAAACTGAACGAGAATGGTTCTTTAGATATAAAAGAGGAAATAACGGTAAATTTTGATGGCGGCTATTATCATGGAATCTACAGAGATATACCGCTTGAACTAAAAGGTACAATAGGCAACTATTCGCTGGGCTTTGAAGTGAGTGACGTCTTAATGGACGGAAAGAGCGTGCAGGTGAAAAAAAGTAAAAAGCGTTACGGAGATGGGACCGACTTAAGAATTCGTATAGGAGACCCTGATATAACGATTACGGGAATACACATATACACTATTGAATATTCAGCAATACTAGGGGCGAGATATTTCGATACTTGGGATGAATTATACTGGAACGTAACCGGAAACAGATGGGAAGATAGAATCGATTCGCTGCATTGCACGGTGATATTTCCGTCGCCCATAGAACTGTCGGACGAAGACATAAAAATATTTGTAGGTTTATACGGTTCGGATAGAACAACGGGAAACTACACTCTGGAAAGTGACTCACTTTCCTTTAGCACAGGCACATTATATCCCGGTTACGGCGCGACTGCAGATATAAGATTTCCGAAAGACTATCTGGCAAAACCCCCTTTATCGACCACACTCTCCCTCAAGCTAAAAAGCTATTTAGGGCCCGTATTAGCTGTTTTGTTACCCCTGCTCACCTTTATACTTCTATTTAAACGCTGGTACAGGGAAGGCAAAGACCTGCCGGCGGGAACAATAACAGTTAAGTATAGTCCTCCTAGCAACTTAACTGCTGCCGAAGTCGGAACCATTCTGGACCAGAGAGTAGATATGGTCGATATAACGTCTATCCTGTTTGATCTGGCGCAGATGGGCTATTTATCTATAGAGGAAGTCCAGGCCAATAAATTCCTGTTTCTTAAAAACAAAGATTATAAAATCAAGATATTGAAAGACATGGACTTAGAAAAAGAAAAGCACTTACGAGAATTTTTGCGCGGTCTAAAAGCGAAAGGGGGCAAGGAATTCCTGATATCTGACTTAAAGGGCGAGTTTTATACGTGCGTTAAGGACGTGAAAGAAGAATTGTACAAATCGGTAAAAGAAAAGGGTTATTTTTACGGAGATCCGGACAAAATTAGAAAAAAATACATTGGCTTTGGTGCCGCGGCATTATTTATCGGACTTTGGGCTACTCCGTTCGCATATGGTTTATTTTCGGCCATTGCATCAGGTATTGGTGGTGGAATTGCGGCAAGCATTACGGGCGGAATCGCGCTAAGCGGTTTAATAACGCTTTGCTTTGCCCCAGCAATGCCAAGACGCACATACAAGGGGAGAGAGACGTTAACGGATATCCTTGGTTTTAAAGAATTTATCATCAGGGTAGAGAAAGAGAGATTAAAGAGAATGCTTGAGAAGAACCCTGCAATTTTCTTCGATTTTCTCTCATACGCAATAGCCTTAGGTGTTGTGGATGAATGGGCGGAGCGCTTCAGCGGGCTTGAACTGGTGCCTCCTGGCTGGTATACGGCTTACGGTATACATGGACCGATTCAAACCGCATTTATCGCAAGCTCAATCGGAAACTCTATAAGCGCTTTTTCCGCTGCCTCAAGCGTACCCAGAGGCAGTTCAAGCGGCTTTTCCGGTGGTGGCGGAGGAGGCTTTTCCGGTGGCGGAGGCGGCGGTGGAGGTGGTGGAGGCTGGTAAAAGCGGCTTATCCAGCCTAAGTTCAATAAATAAAGCAACTTAATCGCAAAAACCGACCTTAAATTTATTATATAATTAATGTCTGATAAGATATATTATGTAAAGTTATAATAAACATTAATATTGAGATTGAGATTGTCGAAAGTTGCGCGTTTAGCGCTTTGTATTATTGGAATTTATGTGAATAGACAACAAAATTTTGCTTTGCTTCTTCCCTTTTTAGATATCTGTTTTGGTCAATGTTGAACTCGTTGAATCCTAGCAAGGGGTAATCTTCGGAAAATTTATCTGAATCTCCGATAGAATAACCGTGAATAAGTTTTATATTTCTAAAACCTGCTTCATGCAGTAATTTTTCTATTTCTTCCCTGGAGTAATACTTCCTTACGGTCTCGATCGTAGTCCTTTTGTCATCTTCAACAAAGACCTGAACTCTTTTTTCGAATTCTCCGTCAAACACTCTTTTGTCCTGTAGCGTTATCTTTTTATCTGCACCGGTTTTAATTTCACTTTCCGTCCATATATTATCAGACTCAGGGTCCGAAAACAATCTCGGATAGAACAAGTCAATAATAATCAATGAATTACTTGCCATTGATAAGTATATGTTCCTCAGAAACTTATCCGGTTTATTGATGATATAATTGAAGGTATAAAATGTTATAAAAACCTTATTAAAGTCTTTGTTTATCGGTGTTTTGGTGAAGTCGTGTTTTTCTAAAGTTAAGTTCTTGTTTTTCAGGTACTTGTTTAGCTTTCTCCGTGCCACAGCAAGCATTTCCTCGGATGTATCGACTCCGGTAATATTAGTTAAGCCTTTGTCCAGCAGACAGTTAAGTACTCTGCCTGTTCCGCACCCCACCTCGAGTATTTTATCGTTCTTTTCGCAAAAGGACCAATACATATTTGAATCATCGTTGAAATCGCCCACGTATGCGTCGTAGTATTCTACGAATTTTTTATAAGTTTCTTTTGTGTTTTTTTCGCCCATTTTGACTATTTTAATCATTAAACTCATAAAATCAAGCCCTGAAACTACTTCTCCCCTACTTCTCATTTTAAGACAATACACTACAAGGACTTGACATGCTAAAAAATTAATTTATCTTGTATTAAATATGTCTAAAAAGGCAAATCAAAAGTAAAGGATAAACCAATTTAGCCTTTATCTCTTGGGCGATATTTGAACTTTGTTTTTCTCAAAAAAAATCTCCAAATTTAGATTTAACTTATTCAATAGGCATCCATCCTTGTGAAGTATCGTTGGATTTCATAAATAAAGGAGATGCAGCTGCTCATAATCCGAACTCAAAGATTCTTAATAAGCTGTGAAGAAGATACATTTATTGATAGCATACGAGTTAAATCTATATTTATATATAACAATCTATAATCAAAATTGGTGTGAAAGGGCTTAGTGTCTTTGTGAATGATTATAGTTACAGGTTTCGAGTTAAATTGGGATGTTGGGCTATATTTTAAATGAACAAAGTAAAAAAAGTATGTGTTGTGGGGCTTAGTGCCTTTGTGTCTTTGTGGCTAATTTGCCTTTAAATAACTATATTTAACAATCTATCTTCAACAAATATAATCTTTTTAGGTTCGGAAGTATCCAGAAAACGTTTTACGTTCGGCATTTCTTTCGCCAGAGCAAATGCCGCTTCTTTATTAACCCCTTTATTAACCTCGATTTTTGCCCGGAGTTTCCCGTTTATCTGCACTACCAGCGTATATTTCTCTTCCACAATACCTTCTGGGTCAAATTCAGGCCAATCTTCAAGGAAAATAGAATCCTTCTTCCCGAATTTACTGTACATTTCCTCGCAAATATAAGGAGCAATAGGCGATAACAGAAAAAAAAGTCTTCTTAAAGCATACTGAAAGAGCTTATCTTTCTTTTTATAGTCTGAAATACTATTTAAAAACTCCATTAACGCAGCAATTGCAGTGTTATAGTTGAACCGCTCAATATCTTCAGTGACTTTTTTGGTTGTTTTTTCTGTTTCCTTATAAAGTTCCTCTCCCTTATCCGAATCTTCTAATCGAATATCATGATTGTTAAGTCCTTCTGAACCAAGTTCATAAAGTCTGGCTAGAAATCTGGTAGAACCCTTAATGTTTTCTTCTTTCCAATCAATATCGCTGTCCGGAGGGCCGAAAAAGAACATTGCAACTCGGGCTGCATCAATTCCTACTTTTTCGACCAGGATAGAAGGCTCAACCGTATTACCTTTCGATTTGGACATAACTTCGCCTTTACTGTCACGTACCATTCCCTGGTTAAAGAGTCGTACAACAGGCTCGTTAACCGACGAATATCCAATTTTGTGTAAAAACTTGGTAAAAAAGCGCATATATATAAGGTGTCCGGTTGCATGTTCGGCACCACCAATATAAAGATCTACTGGAAGCCATTTTTCGGCTTCCTTTTTATCGAAAATCTCTTTATCATTTTTCGGGTCAAGATAACGAAAATGATACCATGCCGAGTCTACAAAAGTATCTGCCGTATCAGCGTCTCTCTTTGCATCTCCCCCACATTTCGGACACTTGACTTTCGCAAAATCAGGATGACCGGCAAGAGGAGACCTGGCTTTGGGGATAAAATCGACTTCATCGGGAGGCGGCAGGAGAACCGGCAAATCAACTTCGGGAACCGGAACAACACCACATTTATCGCAATGAATTATCGGAATCGGGGCGCCCCAATAACGCTGACGCGAAATCAACCAATCGTTCAAGCGATAGTTTATCGAACTATTACCAAGTCCTTTATCTTCAAGGTATTCAACTATTTTAGTTAAAGCTTGGTCTGATGGCATTCCGTTGAAATTTTCGGAGTTAACCATAGTTCCGATTTCGGTATAGGCTACATCGGTAATAGGGTTATCTCCTCTAATAACTTCCTTTATAGGAAGATTGTACTTTTTTGCAAATTCAAAATCTCTCTGGTCGTGAGCTGGAACGCACATAATGAATCCGGTACCGTAGGAACCGAGTACAAAGTCGGCAACGTAAACAGGCAATTTCTCCTTCGTTAGAGGGTGAATCACTTTAAGCCCTGTATCTGCTCCTGTTTTCTCTCTATCTTCTCTTGTGCGCTCTATATTGCTTAAAAGCAGTGAATCGTGAATATATTTCTTAACATTTTTGTTGGTCTCGGCAATTTTTTCTGCTAATTTGCTCTCCGGTGAAATACACATAAAGGTTACGCCATATATTGTATCCGGTCTAGTAGTAAAAATATTAAATTCTTCACCGCTTTCAAGGCTAAACTTTATCTGGGCTCCCTCTCTCCTCCCTATCCAGTTTCGCTGCATTTCCTTTATGTTTTCCGGCCAGTAATCCAGTTTCTCGATATCTTTGTAAAGCTCTTCCGCATATTTAGTTATTTTTATGAACCATTGTCTGAGCTTTCTTTTTTCGACTTCGGAATGGCATCTCCAGCATGTTCCGCTCTCGACCTGTTCGTTTGCCAGAACGGTCTTGCAACCCGGACACCAGTTTACGTAAGCCTCATCAAGGTATAAAAGACCATTTTTATACAATTGAATAAGAAGCCATTGGGTCCATTTATAATACTGGGGGTCCGAAGTCGCTACCTCTCTATCCCAGTCATAACTGAGACCCAAATTTTTTACCGTTTCTCTTGCTGTTTTTATATTATTATAAGTCCACTCCTTGGGATTTAATTTCTTCTTTATTGCGGCTTCTTCGGCAGGAAGTCCAAATGCATCCCAACCAAAAGGATGCAAAAGGTCTTTTTTCCTCATTTTCTCCCATCGCCATTTCAAATCGCCAAAACAGTAATTCCTGAAATGCCCCATATGTATATTGCCGGAAGTATATGGCCACATTTCCATTATAAAGTACTTATTCTTGGGGTTTTCCGGAGTATTAAAAGACCCGGAATCTTCCCATTTTTTTCGCCATTTATTCTCTATTTCTTTAAAAGGATACATAACTTAATTGTCTAAACGGTACTTTTTTGATATTATTATTTGTTTTTTAAATTATCGATTTTTCGTTCCAGTTCCAAAAGTTCCTTTCTCCTAGACTCTACCTTACCCGATAAATCTATTTCTTCTCTTCTTTTAGCAACTATCCTTTGAGTTATCTCAAGTTCTTCTTTTTTCTTCGCGCTCGTCTTGCTTTTTTCTCCTAATAAATCATCAAAAAGGAGAGATTCTTCTGACTTCTTTTCCTCTTCTTCTGCTTCTTCCTCTTCTTCTGCTTCCACTTTTGCCTGGGCTGAAGCGGTTTCCTTTTTCTTTCCGAGAAGACCAATTTCATTTTCCAGGTCTTTTTGTACTTTTTGTTTTTTAGCTACTTCTTCCATAACCTGTGCTTTGGTTGTCTCTAAATCCTCGATTTCTTCTTTTAGGGCTTGAATCTTGTTTTCGAGACCAGGTGTACCTTTACTCAAAACACCTTTTTTAACTTTTGCTCCCTCTGCCGGAGCCGACTTACTCAAAACCCCTCCGGCAACAAAAAGAATTAAAAAAGAAATAAATGAAATCATTAAATATGTTGGTTTAAATATACTTTGAATCCTGGTAATCAAATTCGAAAAAAAAGAGCCTCCTTTTCCGATAGAGAATTTTACCAAAAAATGGATATCGGCAATTTTTCTTTCTTCATATTCAACCGGAAATGATAAATAAAATCTATCGGGTTCGTTTTTATCTCTTTCCTGGTCAATCCATCCGCTATTTGCATTATTCATATCCCATATTAATGTTCCATTCGTTGAAAGGAAAGTCAAATTAAGAATATCTTCTTTCCTGGTCACTTTATCCACAAAACTTTTTATTCCGGCTGCGTTTTTTTCAGCAACATCTCCTCTAATCGTATTTGAAGAAGAAAGAACAGAACCGTAATTTCTCCATCCCAGAATATCGAATTCTTTTGGACCTATCTTATTTTGTATTACAAGATACAAATGCCCTGCTATCGTTCTGTCATTTAATAAAATATCGACTTTAACTTTAGAAACAGATTCGCTTATTAAAAAATTTTTACTACCCCCTTTTTGTTCCCAACCCGTATACTCTGTTCCTTTCTCTGCGAAACCGTTTGTCCAGAATATTGAGTTGTCTTCTCCGGTAATGATTATTTCCGGTCTATCGGGGATACGTTCCATTGCTTTCATCATGAACATTGACACAAAAAAATCATCTTCGTTTAAAAAAGCTTCCTTTATGTTTTCTTCTAAAATGTTACCGAAAGAAATCCATCCATCGATGCCGTCTTCATATGTCGGGGAACCGGATTCTCCTGTAGTAACTTTATTATCAGTAGAAGTCAAATTAATAGATATAAGAGAAATAAAGAAACCCAACACCCCGAAAAATAAACCCTTTTTGAACATTGTATCTCCTCAACTAATCAGGGGCAAAGAAATAAAAATAATAAACTACAGCTCCAACGACCCCAAGAAATTTCGTGAAATCCCATACCCTTGATGAAAAAGATTGATTTACATAAACCAGATCGCCTGATTCAAGAATAAGAGGATTTTTCTCTTTTCCGCTTAGATAATTGCTGACATTAAAAAAAGAAACTTCTTTTTCTTTGATTGCTCTTACTAATTTCACGTTAGAAAGATCGGCTCTGTAAGTAGGACCTCCTGCAAAAGATATTGCTTCCACTATATTGGTGGATGAAGTTACATAGTAAATACCGGGACTTTTGACTTCTCCCCAGACTTGAATCCTGTTTGAGCCGCCTTCAAACATAAATTGCGACTGCGGTAGACCTATAATTAGAAATCCTAATAAAAGCATAATTACATCCTTATATTATTTGCTTTTTCTTCATTGTCAAGTATTTTTTTTACTCTTCATCTTTTAAACAAATCATTTCAATTTCGCTGATTTTGATAAGAATAAATTTTTCTTTTTTTTCTGCTCCGTTTTGAAATTTGATGACCGCGTCAGTCATGGGAAGAAACCCCGATTGTTTGGATAGAGCCTGAAGTGAATCAGTCAATCTCGCATGAACAGGAATATGCACATTACCGTTTATCGTATACTGGTCTGCGTACAAATCCACACTTTTCTTTTCTTTCTCAATTTTCATCGACATTATTTTTCCTCCTTTAGCAAAAGACTTAATTCGGACATAAAAACATCCAGAATGTTTTCTCTCCGTGCAATAGCTACTTTCTTTCCTTTTTTGAATATAACTGCTGAATTTTTCCCTCCGGCAATTCCTATATCGGCTTCTTTAGCTTCTCCGGGTCCGTTGACAGAACACCCCATTACCGCAATAGTTATAGGTAAATCTATTCCTTTTACTTTTTTTTCCACTTTTCTTAAAATCCCTTCAAGGTTAAATTCCAGCCTTCCGCAGGTCGGGCAGGAAATTATCCTTGGGCCAAGCTTTCTTATTCCAAGAGAAGATAGAATATTTCGAGCAGCCTGAACTTCATTGGACGGGTCCCCCGTAAGCGAAACTCTGACGGTATCACCGATTCCCTCTTCCAATAAAATACCTATACCGACGGCAGAATATACTTCTCCCCTACCTCCGGTTGGACCAGCTTCTGTAACACCTATATGAAGCGGATAATCGTACTTATCCGAAAACATTCGATTAGCATCAATCATAGTCCTGACATCTGAAGATTTTATAGAAACTACTATTGAATCAAAATTTAATTCTTCAAGTATTTTAATCTCATCTATAACCGATTCTACAAGAGCTTCGGCAGTAATTCCACTAAACTTGTCAATGTATTCTTGTTTTAATGAACCCGCATTCGCACCAACTCTAATAGGGATGTCTCTCTCTTTACAAATCTTTACGATTTCCTCAACCTTCCATCTATCGCCTATATTTCCGGGGTTTATTCTTATCTTATCTGCGCCCTGCTTAATTGCCTCAATAGCAAGCATATAATCGTAATGTATATCGGCGATTAAGGGAATGTTTATATTCTTTTTTATTTTTTTAATGTTTTTGGCAGCATCTTTGTCCGGAACAGCAACCCTAATAATCTCACAACCTTCTCTTTCCAATTCTTTAATTTGCTTGATAGTTTTCCTTTTGCTGCGGGTATCGGTATTGGTCATAGACTGTATAGCAATTGGATTGTTGCCACCGATTTCGACTGAACCTATTTTTACGACTTTAGTTTTTTTTCTTTTGTATTTTTTCAATTATCACCGCCTTTAGTTCTTCTTCACTTTTATAAATTTTTACCTGCGAGAGTCCCTTTATAAAAGTAATTTGCCTGTCAGCATATCTTTTCGTTTCTTTGATGATTTCATTCCTGGTTTCTTCCAGGCTGATCCCGTTTCCGTTCAATATATATTTAGAAACCTGCTCATAACCAATTGAAGTAAAAGAATAAAGAGAAGGTTTATATCCTTTTTCAAGTAGTTTTCTTACTTCATCGATGAAACCATTGGCAAACATTTTTTCGATTCTTTTTTCGATTCTATCACGCAATTCCTTCTTTGGAATTAAAAGAGAAAATAAGTCCAGAGGTATTTTATTCTGATTTCCTTTTTCCCAGAATTCAGTAAGTGTAATACCGCTTGCCCTGTAAACTTCAATTGCTCTTGTTATTCTCTGCTTGTCATTCGGATGAATTCTTTTAGACGAATCCGGGTCTATTTTTTTCAATTCTTTGTGCATTTCAACAGCGCCCTTTTTCCGGATTTCATCTCTCACTTTATTCCTTATTTCATCGGTTATTTTAGGTTCAAGAAACATTCCTTCAAGCAGGGATTTAATATAAAATATCGTACCGCCGCATATTATTGGAATTTTTTTTCTTTTTCTTATTTCTTCTATCTTTTTTCTACAATCGAGTAAGAACTCATATGCTGAGTAACCCTCATCAGGGTCTTTTATATCTATCAGATGATGAGGAACTTTTTTCATTTCCACGGGAGTCACCTTGGCGGTTCCGATATCCATTTCCCTGTATATCTGCCTGGAATCCGCCGAGATTACCTCGATTGGTACATATTTCGCAAGCTCCAGACACAGAGAGGTTTTTCCTGCGGCTGTCGGTCCGATTATGGTTATAACTTTATTCATCTCAACAACTTATTTTCTATATCTTTAAGAGACATTTCAAAAAGAACCGGTCTTCCGTGAGGACATCTGAATGGCTTATCCGTAGAAAACAAAAGGTTTACAAGATTTTCCATTTCTTCGACAGATAAAGACTCTCCGGCTCTTATCGCAAGGTGACAGCTTATGGATTTCAACATGCTGTCAATAGAGGTTTCTTTTTCTTCCGAAAGGTCTTCTAAGATACCTCTTATTTTTTCTTCATTAATTTCCGATATTATCGAAGGAATACCTTCCCAGATTACGGTATTTCCGGAAAAAACCCGGAAAACAAAACCCAATTTTTTTAATTTATCTTTCAACTCTTCGAGTTTCAATATTTCGAGAGGAGTATGTTTTACCTGTATGGGAAACAGTAAATTCTGAGGGTGAAAAGTCTCATTGTTTTTAAAATTATCATAAAGAATCCTTTCGTGAGCCGCATGCTGGTCAATAACAACAAGTCCCGCATTCGTTTGAGCTACAATATAGGAGCCATGCAGTTGCCAGAATTTGCTTTTACTATCTCCTTTAAACAAAAAGTCTTTATCGAAGGAAAAGAGTTCTCTTCTGTAATTACTGTCAACTCCTATATGCTCATTTAACGTTTTCTTTAAAGTCGACATTACCAACTCTTCTCTATGAAACTTCACTTCCCTCTTTGTGGGATGCACATTAACGTCGACTAAATCAGCCGCGATATCTATGAATAAAATAAAAGACGGATTTTCGTCCGTAAATGGTGTATAGAAATCCTTAATTAATTTAAAAATTTTGCCGTTCCAGACATTTCTTTTATTGACGAACAAATAATATTTTTTTTGAGAAGGCAATTCGGGTTTTTGTATCCATCCGTTAATTTTAATTTTATCTTCTTTGTTTTCGAATTCGAATGGTAAAAGAGCCGAAAGAAAACCTTCATCCAGAATAGACAGTATTCTATCCTCTCTGGTGGTAGAAGGAACATCGATAACTTTCTTTCCGTTATGAGTCAGGACAAACGAAATTTCAGGGTAACATATACATTTGGGTATAACCTCTCCGAGAATTTTCCTGAACTCAGCATTCGAAGAATGTAAAAATTTCCTTCTTGCCGGATAATTATTGAATAGATACTTTACGATAACTGAAGTTCCTCGCTGCCTCTGTCTATCTTTTTCTTCTTTTATCTCTCCGTTAAAAACTTTGATGTATCTACCCATATCATTATCCGAGAATTTAGAGAGTATCTCTACCTCCGAAACAGCACCAATCGAAGCCAGGGCTTCTCCCCTAAAACCAAGAGAATATATAGAATCGAGGTCTTCCAGATCCTTGATTTTACTTGTAGAATATCTTTTTGCAACTAACTTAAGGTCATCCGGATGGATTCCTGTACCATTATCCGAAACGGCAATAAGCCTTTTCCCGCCATCTTCGATGTCTATGGTAATTTGTGAAGATTCGGCGTCTATCGCATTCTCCACCAACTCTTTGACGCAAGAATAAGGACCCTCCACAACCTCTCCGGCTGCGATTTTATTTTTTACCTTATCGGCGAGCTCTATAATTCTTCTGCTTTCTTTATTCATCCTTTAACAACTGCAAGAGGAACCATTTTAACCACTCTTTTTGAGAGGCCAGCCCGCTCGACAACGTTTACCACTTCATCTATATCCTTATAAGCTTCAGGCGCTTCTTCCCGGATAGTTTTAATGGACTTTGCCCTGACGTAAATGCCTTTTTCTTTAAGCTCGGTAGTAATATTTCTTCCTCCGGTTACATACATTGCTTTTTTCCTGGAGAGCACTCTTCCTGCTCCGTGGCAGGTGGAACCGAAAGTTTCTTCCATAGCTTTCTGGGTTCCGAGTAAAATATAAGATGCCGTCCCCATATCTCCCGGAATTAAAACTGGCTGTCCGAATTCTGCGTACTTAGAAGGAATATCGGGGTGTCCCGGAGGAAATGCTCTTGTTGCACCTTTTCTATGAACACACAATTTTTTAATTTTCCCGTCAACTGTATGATTCTCGACTTTGGCGATATTATGAGCGACGTCATATATGAGATTCATACCAAGAGATTCTTCAGATTTTCCAAAAACTTCGGAAAAGCTTTCCCGCAGGCGGGCTAAAATTATCTGTCGGTTTGCCCAGGCAAAATTTGCCGCAGCTCTCATCGAAAAGAGATACTCCTGTCCTTCTTTAGAATCAAACGGAGCACAGATAAGTTGCTCGTCGGGTATTTCTATATTGAACTTATTTTTGGTTTTCATCAGATTCTTAACCCAGTCACTGCAAATCTGATGACCCAGACCCCTTGAACCCGTATGAATCATCACGGTTATTGAATCTATATCGAGCCCAAAGGCATCTGCTGCCTTTTTATCAAAAATTTCCGAGACTTTTTGTATTTCAATAAAGTGATTACCCGACCCGAGAGTTCCAAGCTGTTGTTTTCCGCGTTCAAGTGCTCTATTTGAAATAATTTCCGGATTCACTCCTTCCATCCGGCCATTTTCTTCAGTATATTCAAGGTCTTCCTCCCAGCCGAAACCATTTTTTACAGCCCAGGATGAACCATCCTTAAGCACATTTTTGAGTGTAGAAAGAGATAGATTAACATCACTTTCCGAGCCTACACCACAGGGAATAACAGAGTATATTTTGTTAGTAAGTAGTTCGATTTTTCCTTTTAACTCGGCAACCACTAGACTTGTCCTTATAACTCTTACTCCGCAGTTAGAAACTACTACACCATCTGCGACAAAATTATGATGTTTATTTTTAACTGTAAAATCGTATACAATATCATTATGTTCAATTAATCTAATATCTACAATCTTATCATAAACTAATTCTCCCTCGGTAAAATCTTTTAAAAATTCCTCAAATCGAATAAATCCTTGGGGAGGTCTTGCTTTATTAGTAGTACCATATAGGCTTCTCTCAATAAATCTCCTATTTACCATACCCTCATATTCTTTAAATATCTCATTTCTGTCACGCCATTTTTTTTCTGTTTTTATTTTAGTTCTAATTTCTTCTCTTTTTTGTATAATGTCCTGTTTTAACTTTAAATATACAATTCCTGCTATTGCTAATCTTTTCCTTTTTTTGTTATATCCAAAGTTGATTTTACTCCATAAGTTCAGCAGATTTTTAGTATCACCATATATCAATAACCTAAATATTGTTTTATTCTCTGTTTCAGAAGCTTTTTTTATAGTAGAATTTATATTGAACTCTTTAAGAAGTACTTTTAAATCTTCCAGAAATTTAAAATCTCTTTTGGGTTTTCG
>Ga0315548_1000886_pt1 | contig 26605 bp, 22 predicted proteins | sample SalMarSW160110MG_2_FD_202540 | JGI IMG/M metagenome (GOLD analysis project Ga0315548, IMG submission 202540) | Salt marsh sediment microbial communities from the Plum Island Ecosystem LTER, Massachusetts, United States - Salt Marsh Sediment SW1601-110 ... | reverse complement strand
CAATCTACCACCTCTTGTAGATTTAATTTAATGAATATTTTAGGTTGATTTGAATTTTTTTGATTAATATTGATATAACAATAAAAAACAAAGGAGGTAAATAGTGTTAAATATAGTATTAATTGCGGCTATTGTTGTTGTAGTAGGATTTGTAATAGCTACTTACAATGGGTTTATAAAACTGAAAAATCTTTGCGCCAATGCCTGGAGTGATGTCGATGTTCAATTAAAAAGAAGATATGATCTAATACCTAATCTTATTAACACGGTAAAAGGTTACGCAAAGCACGAAAAAGAGTTATTCGAAAATGTTACAAAAGCAAGAGCGGAAGCAACTACCGCCAAAACTCCCGGCGAACAATCGAAAGCCGAGAATATGTTAACCGGAGCTCTCAGGCAGCTCTTCGCCGTAGCCGAAAATTATCCTGAATTAAAAGCAAATACAAATTTTCTCGATTTACAAAATAATCTATCGAAAATCGAAGGTGATATACAGAATGCAAGAAGGTATTATAATGCTGTTGTACGCGATAACAACATTAAAGTCGAATCTTTCCCTTCTAATATAATCGCGATTACGTTTGGTTTCAAAAAGCGTGAATTTTTTGAAATGGCGGAAGGGGAGAGGGCTGTACCTAAAGTTGAGTTTTAATAATGATATTTCTACTTTTAAGCTTATACATACAATTATTCGACAGTGAAATTGACTTAAATAGTAACGGTTCTTTAAATATTAAAGAAGAAATAACCGTAAATTTCGACGGCGGATATCATCACGGTATTTATCGCGATATTCCGCTTGAATTAAGTAGCAAAACAGGTAATTTTTCGTTGGGTTTTAAAGTAAATGAAGTTTTGATGGATGGGGAAGAGGTACCCGTAAAAAAGAGTACAAGGCGCTACGGTGGAGGAAAGGATTTAAGAATACGTATAGGAGATGCCAATAATACGATTAGCGGTATTCATGTATATACAATAAAATATTCAGCAGTCCTCGGCGCCAGATACTTTAAAGAATGGGATGAATTATACTGGAATGTAACAGGAAACCGCTGGGAAGACAGGATCGATTCTTCTTATTGCGTAGTTACCTTCCCTTCTACAATACAACTGTCGAATGAAGATATAAAAATATTTGTTGGCACATACGGTTCAGATAAAACAACCGAAAATTACATCTTAACCGAAAATAAACTTTCTTTCGGCACAGGTACACTATACCCCGGATACGGAGCCACTGTTGACATAAGATTTCCGAAAGGCTATCTTACCAAACCTCCGTTCCTGATAACCTTCTGGCTTAAGTTTAAAAGCTATTTAGGGCTTCTATTTGCCGTTTTAGTGCCGTTATTTACCTTTATTATTCTTTTTAGACGCTGGCAGAGAGACGGCAAAGACCTTCCTATCGGAACTATTACTGTTAAATATAGCCCTCCCAACAACCTAATCGCCGCCGAGGCAGGGACTATTCTCGACCAGAAGGTAGATTCTGTCGATATAACGTCGATACTGTTTGAGCTGGCACGGTTGGGATATTTGAGTATAGAGGAAGTACAAACTGAAAAATTTTTCTTTCTAAAGAAGAAAGATTTTAAGATTAAGATATTGAAAGAAAATGGGTTAGATAAAGAGAAGCCTTTAAAAAAATTTTTAAGTGGTTTGAAAAAAGAAGGGGGCAAAGAATTTCTTATTTCGGAACTAAAAGGCGAATTTTACACGCATGTAAGCGATGTAACAGAAGAGCTTTATGAGTCTGTAAAGAAAAAGAAGTATTTCTACGGCAACCCTGATACAATAAGAAAGAAATATTACGGTTTTGGTTTTGCCGCGTTATTTATAGGTATGTGGGCAACTCCTTTCGCAATTGGCATGCTTTCGGCTATTGTATCGACTGCTGCGGGTCTAATTGTAGGGGGAATCATGGGTGGTCTTGTCTTAAGCGGCCTAATAACGCTCTGTTTTGCCTCTGCCATGCCAAAACGTACGTATAAGGGGAGAGAGGTATTAACTGATATTCTTGGTTTCAGGGAATTTTTAGTCAGGGTAGAGAAGGAAAGATTGAATAGAATGCTTGATGGAAATCCTACGATCTTCTTTGATTTTTTATCGTATGCTATAGCTTTAGGTGTTGTGGATGAATGGGCGGAACACTTTAAAGGGCTTTTAATTGAGTCTCCGAATTGGTACAGTGCTTATGATGTGCATGGTCCTATCATGGCAAGCCACATAACAAGTTCCATTGGTAACTCTATTAGCGCTTTTTCATCGGCTTCAAGCCCACCGCGAGGAAGTTCAAGTGGAAGCTCAAGCGGATTTTCTGGCGGCGGCGGAGGTTTCTCCGGCGGTGGAGGAGGCGGTGGTGGCGGTGGAGGCTGGTAAAACCCGCTTATTTAGCTCAAACAATTACCAAATAACGACACACATAGCTATTCTGGGTTCTTTTTACGTTATATACAATGTCTGATAATATATATTATGTAAACTTATCTATTGTATATCTGATTGGGCTGGTTGGTAGTTGTTGAATTGTCCTTTACTGTAGTTTGTGAGCGTAAACAACAAAGTTGTTTTTGAGCTCTTCCCTGCTTTCGTATTCTTTTAAATCAACATTAAATTCGTTGAAACCGTGAAGAGGGTAATCTTCAATTGATTTACTCGAATCCCCTAACGAATAACCGTATATGACTTTAATATTTCCGAAGCCTGCTTTGTGGAGTAATTCCTCTATTTCTTCTCTTGAGTAAAATCTTCTCGAAGTCTCAACCGTAGTCGTTTTGCCATCTTCTACAAAAACCAGAATTCTATGCTCGAAAGTCCCGTCAAACGATTTCTTGCATCTAAGTGCTATCGTTTTGCTTTCCCTCAAATTGAGTTCTTTTTCAATCCACACATTATCTGACCCAGGATCCAGAAATAACATCGGATAGAATAAGTCAATGGTAATTAAGGAGTCATTCCCAATAGATAAGTATATGTTTCTCAAAAACTTATCAGGTTTATCTATAATATAATTGAACGTATAATACGTTACAAAAACCTTATTGAAGCTTCCTTTTAATGGTTCTAAGGAAAAATCATGTTTTTCTAAGTTTAAGGTTTTGACGCTAAAGTGCTTACTGAGCTTTTCACGAGCAAGAGCAAGCATTTCCTCGGAGATATCAACCCCTGTAATATCACTTAAGCCCTTTTCTAGCAGGTATTTGACAACTCTCCCCGTCCCACACCCCACTTCCAGGATTTTATCGTTTTTATCGCAAAAAGACCGGTAGAGATTCAGGTCATCCTTGAAATCGTTTACGTACGCGTCGTAGTACTTTGCAAACTTATTATAGGCGTTAATGGTATTAATATCGCTCATTATATTTAATTTTAATAATTAAAGGTATAAAAATCAATACCTATTTAGGTATCAAAGATCAAAATTAGTTTTTAAACGCTTTCCGGAGTCCTCTATTTAAGCGATCTACCCCGATAAGCATTAACGCGAGCCCAAATCCATCTTTGTTAAAGCTGTAGAAAGCAATTCCAAGGAAAATATACGCTAGCGATCCACCTTCTTTTAGCTCACTGTCAGAAAGATTTTTATTTATAAATTTTTCCAGTTTTGTAGTCCATTTGTATATCCAATAAAAGTTATAAATAGGTACAAAATGATAAAATACAGCAAGTCCTGGTTTAATCGGATAGGAATTATCTGTAATTATATCAAGGAATCTGTGTATTTTGTATATACACACGTAATTATATATTAAAGCAATCAGTAACAATAACAAATATATATTAATCAAATCGTAGGGATCTTCCAAATGACCTGCTATAAATTCTGCTAAAATTATACCACCAGTTAAAATATACACAGGCCAGATAACTGGAAGTCGATAACTAATATTTGAAGGCTTACTAATATCCAATTTTTGTCTCCTTTATTATTATATATCTTGTTATTTCTTATTTATTCAATTCTAAGCATAAAATACAAAAAAAACAACAGCTATCCCCTACTCTTTACCCTATACCCACAAAGTACAAAGCCTTGACATAACACATAATCAATTTAAATTTTAAGAAGATATGACTAAAGAAAGCAAATCAAAAGAAAAAGACAAGCCAAAGGGTTCTGCAAAGCATGTATGGAAAGAGAATCGTTGCTATAAATGGTTAATAGAAATAGAAAATTGGAAATGGTGTTTAATGTTTTTGGTAACGGTTTTAACATTTTTTATTGTATGTAATCAAAGGAAATCCCCTCTTCTATACTTAAGTCATTCACGTTCCTCATCAAATCCGTATGTAAGAATAAAGGATACAGGAGTATCTTTAAGTATTATAAATGCAGGAGATGCACCTGCGAATGATGTAAAAATTACTATTATTATACCAACTATTAACAATAGTGGCTGGAAAATCGGAAAATCTAGATTTTGTAAAGTCGAAAAGTTAAACGATAGCTTAATGATAGTGAATTTAAGAAATAGAGCAATATATCCAGTGGATGAGGCCAAACATTCATTATACTTTTTCTTTACGGGTACGAATGTAGCAGAGCTGAAAAAATCAGATAAATCTTTACAATATACAATAAAATGTAAGGAAAAAACATTTAACGGTACAATATTATTAAGTGATATATTCTCGGAATATTTTCCTTAGTTTAAAAAAAATATTCGTGTCATTCGTGTGATTTGTTGTTTAAGAAACATTAAAATGGGTGTGGATGGACTTTGTGATCTTTGTGGTTAAGCTTTAGGATTTTGGGGTTGGGATTTAACAAAAAACAACAAAGAATCAATACCTATCCCCTACTTTCAAAGCATTAAGTATAGAACCTTGACATAGCAAGAATTCGATTTAAATTTCTGTAAATTGAATTTTGAAAAAAATTAGTTGACAGGAAAGTATTTTTTTATAAATTATAATAGACAACAAAACTGTTCGGTTTAGGAAAAGATTAGGTTGCTATTGAAAGCAATTGGTAATATTAGAAACCCTATAGATGAATTTTTCGAACAAGAAAACTGAAAATTGTATAGAAAATATATCAACAATTGTTGTTATCCCTCTAATCTGGCGATATAACAACAATGAATATATATATACGTTAGTGGTAACTCTAAAAAATATCCTCTAGCTTTGAATAGTTATGGAAAAACTAGAAATTAAACTTGAAAACTGTTACGGAATTGGAAAATTAGAATACGTTTTTGATTTTTCAATTAGCAACTCTCATATGATTTACGCTCCAAATGGCACAATGAAAACATCGTTTGCCAGGACATTTAATGACATATCAAAAAACGATAAAAAAATTTCTCCTTGTGATAGAATATACCAAAATAGAAAAACTATTAGTGAATTAAAAGTAGATGGTTCACCTATTAATTATGAAACAATATTGGTTGTTGATGCAGAAGATAGCACTTTTGATGCTACAAAGAAAATTAGTAATTTTATAGCTAGCAAAGAACTTAAGAAAAAATATGATGCCATTTATTATGAGCTAGATTTACAGAAAAGAGAATTTATTAAAAAACTTAAATCAATTTCACAAAGTACCGATTGTGAAAGTGAATTTACAAATACATTTACTACTGAATTAAATAGTTTTTACGAGTCTTTAGAAAAAATCATTGAAATTCTTGACGACAAGTATGTTAAGTACAAATTCAGATATAATGATATTTTTGATAAAAAAGGAAACGTTAAGAAATTCCTTGAAAAAAATCAACATTTATTAAATCAATACATTAACAATTATCAGGAATTATTATCTAAATCAAGTTTTTTCAAGAAATCTGATAATTCTTTTGGCACATATCAAGCGAGTGAGATATTAAAATCAATTGAAGACAACTCTTATTTCGAAGCAGGTCATAAATTTCTTTTAGATGGGAATATTGATATAGACTCAGCAGATAAGTTAAAACAACTTGTGGAAAATGAAGTGTCAAGAATAATAAATGATGAAAGCTTAAAAGAAATATTTGATAGAGTAGATAAGGCAATTGGAGCAAATTTCGAGCTAAGAGCTTTTAAAAAGGTAATTGAAAAAGATAATTTATTACTCATTGAACTTGAAAAATATGATGATTTCAGGGAAAAAGTATGGATTTCATATATTTCAGATTTAAAAAATGATGCATTAGAACTATCAAAGTTTTATAATACAAAAAAGAAGGATTTAGAAGAAATATTAAAAGAAGCAAGAAAGGAATTTAAAATTTGGGAAAATATTATTTCAAAATTTAATTCAAGGTTTTATGTCCCATTTAATGTTTTGTTGACGAATCAAGAAGATATTATTCTTAAAGAAGAAACTGCAAATCTTGAATTTCAATATTTAGATAAAAATGAAGAGCCAGTAAATCAAAGCAAGGAAAATCTACTCAAAATTCTAGGTAAAGGAGAACAAAGAGCATATTATATCCTGCAATTACTCTTTGATATTGAATCTAGAAAGGGAAATCCTAATAATCTCATAATATTTGATGACATTGCAGATTCTTTTGATTATAAGAATAAATATGCAATAATTGAATACATAAAAGATTTACACCTACTGAACAATTTCAAAATTATTATTCTAACACATAATTTTGATTTTTATAGAACAGTATCATCTAGGCTTTTCTTAGGAGATGCTGTGCATATGGTATCAAAAAACGATGATAGGACAATAACCTTATCAAAAGGGCAGTATCGAAATGATGTTCTTAAATATTTTTTATCCAAATTAGGAGACCCTAAAATTTTTATAAGCTTAATAGCTTTCGCAAGAAATATCGTTGAATACACTGAAGAAGATTCTAGTGATAATTACCGTAAACTTACTAATTGCCTTCATTTTAAACCAAATTCTGCAAACACAAAAGCAAATGATATTTTGGAAATTTATATGTCAAAATTCTCAGTTTGTAATGGAAGATCAATAACATTCGGAGAAAAGAATATCATTGAGTTAATTATTGAAACCGCAGATTCAATCATTGCGGAAACAGATATCAATGAAATTCTTTTAGAAAACAAGGTTGCCTTATCAATAGCAATTCGTTTAAAAGCAGAAAAATATATGATAAAAGAACTTCCATCTATTAATTTAGATTCGATTAAGACAAATCAAACTAATCTACTATTTACAAAATTATCTAAAATTAAGAGTGGACAAGAGGTTGAAATATTAGATAAAGTGAACTTAATGACACCTGAGAATATTCATATGAATGCATTTATGTATGAACCTCTAATTGATATATCATTAAATCATTTAAAGGAACTCTATAGTAAAGTTTGTTCACTTAATCAAACATGAAATCAAAGAGCTACCGCTAACAGCAAATATAAGTAAGCTGCGGCTTTCTGGTAATATGACAATGCAAAAATTAAATAAAAATATCAGCGGTTTGACAAGTTGGGAATTGAAAAATCACAATAAAAAAATTTAGTGTATTTTGTGTATTTAGTGGTTAAAAAATCCTTTTAAATCTGCGTTTATCTGCGTACTATTACTCTTAAATAACTATATTCAACAACCGATCCTTAACAAATATTACCTTCTTCGGTTCGGCTGTATCCAAAAAACGACTTACGTTCTTTACATCTTTAGCAAGAGAATAGGCTACTTCCTTCTCCATGCCCTTATTAACCTCTATTCTTGCCCTCAATTTACCGTTTATCTGTACTATTAATGTATATTTCTCCTCTATAATGCCATCAGCAATAACAGAGTCAAGGCATTCTTTAAATCTACGGCTATCGGGGGTAATCCCTTTTTGCTGCTGAAGAGTTTTACCACCCATTAAGTTTTGAAAAAAATAGTTGACAGGAAAGTATTTTTCTATAAATTATAATAGACAACAAATGTTTCTAAAAAAGCAATTGGTAATATTAGAAACCCTATAGATGATTTTTTTGATTAGGAGTGCTAAAATGGTAAAAGAAAAATATAAACAATTGTGTTTATCCCATCAATTTGGCAGTATAAGAACACTGGATATACTCAAACATTGGCAGCAAGGCAAAAAAATTCTTCAACAGATAATCTGCTACTAACTTGATTAATGAATAAAAAATACAAATAGGGTTTTATGCCACTAAAAAATTACCAATTAAATGAGAGGTATTTATGAGAATAAATATTACAGTTTTAAAATTAACAATTATAGCGGTAATTGTTATAGGACTAATTTCTTGCAGTCAAAAACAACAAACTAACTGCATGAACCCATCTGGTTTCGAAATCAAACGGGGTGTTAATTTAAGTCATTGGTTGTCGCAGGACTTTGGCTGGGCTCCTAAATATGCCTATATCAACGAAAACGATATCAGGTTTATCGACAGCATTGGGTACGACCATGTCCGGATTCCCATAGATGAACAGGAAATGTGGGATAGCGCGGGTATTCCGATTGAGGAGGCGTTTAAATATCTTACTAATTGCCTCGACTGGTGTGCAAAATATAACCTTCGGGCAATTGTGGATCTGCATATTATTAGGGCACATCATTTCAATGCTGACAACGATGGAACAAGCAATACACTTTGGGTTGATTCAGTGGCGCAGAAAGATTTCATCAACCTTTGGGTTCAATTATCAGGTACTCTTCATACGTATTCAAATAAAATGGTTGCTTACGAAATATTAAATGAAGCTGTTGCCCCTGACCATGAAGACTGGAATAAATTGATGAATAAAGCTGTTGCCGTAATCCGCAGGTTAGAACCCAAAAGGGTATTGGTTATTGGCCCAAACATGTGGCAAATTGCACCTAATCTCCAATATTTAAAACTTCCGGAAGGCGACAGAAATATCATACTTAGTTTTCATACGTATTCTCCATTGGCTTTTACCCACTACAAAGCTAGCTGGACACAAATGAAATATTATAAGGGCACTGTGCATTATCCTGGGCAAATTATTACAACAGATGATTACAAAAAGTATATTGACACTACCAATGTGGCTTTATTGGATCAAACCTCCGATGCTAGGGATACTTTTAACAAACAGCGATTAATTCAGGTATTCAAAGGAGGACTCGAATTTGCAAAATCAAAAAACTTGCAGCTCTATTGCGGCGAGTTTGGTTGTATGCCTACGGTAGATAGAAAAGAACGATTGTTGTTTTACGGCGATATGATCTCGGCACTTGAAGAAAATAACATTGCATGGTGTAACTGGGAATATAAAGGTGATTTTGGTTTATACTTTTTTGATACTGAAAAGTTAATATCACTCCAACCAGATTTTGAGCTTATAAAAATATTGCTAAAGTACTCAGACAGAAAGTAGGTTGCTATTGAAAGCAATTGGTAATATTAGAAACCCTGTAGATGATTTTTTTGATCAGGAGTGCTAAAATGGTAAAAGAAAAATATAAGCAATTGTGTTTATCCCATCAACTTGGCAGTATAAGAACACTGAATATCATCAAATTTTTTATTGCAGTCGGATTATGTTTTACAGGGTGTAACCTAAAAACCAACCAAAATCAAAAACCAGTTATTAAAACTACCTATGGCGCAATTTCAGGTAGTATTGACGATAGTATATTTATTTTCAAAGGAATTCCATATGCCAAAGCCGAAAGATTTATACCTCCGCAGGATCCTGATGCCTGGGATGGAGTTCTTGAATGTAAGGACTTTGGGCCGGTAGCCAGACAAATAGTGCCTTGGTATCCCGATTCCATTCAAAACGAAAAAGAACTGTTTAGTGTAAATGTTTGGACGCGAGGAATTATGGATGGCAAAAAGCGTCCGGTAATGCTCTGGTTACATGGAGGAGGTTTTCACGTTGGCGCCAGCAACGACCCGATGACATATGGAAAAGCTTTGGCAAAAAAAGGGGATGTTGTTTTTGTATCAGTAAATCACCGGTTGAACATTCTTGGTTTTCTTGATTTGTCGGCATGTGGCGAAAAATACGCGCAATCGGTAAATGTGGGTATGCTCGACATTGTGAAAGCCCTTGAGTGGATCCAAAAAAACATTGAGAAGTTTGGAGGCAACCCTTCCGATGTAACCATTGTGGGCGAATCGGGAGGCGGCGGAAAAGTCGGCACACTCATGTGTATGCCAGCGGCAAAAGGTTTGTTTCACAAAGCAATTATTCAGAGTGGAACCTTGCGAAATACAATGACTAAAGAGAAATCACAAGCCCTGGGTTTAGCCGTACTTGAAAATTTGGGACTTATGCCAAACGATGTTGAAAAACTTGATACGATCCCTTACCTGGATCTTGTAAAAGCAGGAAATGATGCAATAGAAAAAATTGCTGGTCCAAGAAAACCCGGATCGCCAATGATGTTTGGCTTTGCGCCTTCTGCCAATGGTGTTGTTTTGCTCCAGCAACCTTTCAGTCCCGGATTTGCTGATACTTCAAACGATATACCCCTTATGATCGGGAGCACACTGAATGAACTCATGAAAACAGCTTATGCTGAAAAAGACCTGACAATGGAACAGGCAAAAGAACGGTTAGCAAAAGAATATGGAGACAAAACCGATCGATACATTTCGCTATTCGCAAAGGCTTATCCTGATTATACACCTCAGGATCTTCTTTCCATTGATAATGTTTTCAGACCATATACCATACGAACCGCTGATGCAAGGGCTTTAGAGACAAGTGCCCCCCTGTATGTTTATTTGTTGGCATGGAAAAGTCCTGTTGATAGTGCATCGAGAGGTTCTTTTCATGGTTTGGACATTCCTTTGGCATTTAATAATGTTGACCTGAGACCAGACTGGACAGGCAATTCAGAAGAAGCCTGGAAATTAGCTGACAAAATGAGCTCTGCATGGCTAAACTTTGCAAAAACAGGTAATCCTAACGTAGAGGGTGTGTTGCCTAAATGGGAACCTTATACTGCGGAAAACGGTGCCACAATGTATTTTGATAATGAATGCAGAATTGTAAATAACCACGACAGAGAATTGATGCATTTCATTAAACCTATTGATTAAAAGTACTGACATAAATTAAAAAACGCACGACGGCACAATACCATCAAACGTTAAAAAACAACAAAGAAAAAATCCTTTCTAATCTATATCCTATTCTTTTTTAAATAACTATATTCAAAAGCCGATCCTTAACAAAGATAATCTTTTTCGGCTCTGCGTTTTCGAAAAAACGGTCTACGTTTTTTACTTCTCTGGCTAAACTTAGAGCCTCATCCTGTTCTATTCCCTTATTTACATCGATTCTCGCCCTCAATTTGCCATTTACCTGTACAATCAGGGTGTATTTTTCCTCTACAATACCGCCCACGTCATATTCTGGCCAGTCTTCAAGGAATACAGACTCTTTATCGCCGTACTTATTATACATTTCCTCGGACATAAAAGGAGCGATGGGCGCAAGAAGCAAAAATAGACGTCTTAAAGCGTACCTGGATAACTTATCCTTCTTCTTATAATCGGAAATACTGTTTAAAAATTCCATTAAAGCCGCAATCGCAGTGTTATAGCTGAAATGCTCAATATCCTCTGTTACTTTCTTTGTAGTCTTTTCTGTTATTTTATAAAGAGCCTCTTCCCTATCAGAATCATTTAATTTTATATCTTCTTTATTTAGCTGTTCCGCCCCAAGTTCGTATAAACGGGTTAAAAAACGCGTAGAACCCTTTATATTTTCTTCTTTCCAGTCGATATCGTTATCCGGAGGACCAAAAAAGAACATTGCAACTCGCGCCGCGTCTATGCCAACTTTAGCTATTAATTCCTCCGGATCTACAACATTACCTTTTGATTTAGACATAACATCGCCTTTGTCATCCCTAACCATTCCCTGGTTAAAAAGACGCACAACAGGCTCTTTGACAGGAGAATAACCTATTTTATTTAAAAATTTGGTGAAGAAACGCATATAAATTAAGTGTCCGGTAGCATGTTCAGCTCCACCGATATATAAATCGATAGGAAGCCATTTTTCCGCTTCTTTCCTATCAAAAATTTCATTATCGTTCTTAGGATCGAGATAACGGAAATGATACCATGCGGAATCGACAAAAGTATCGACTGTATCAGCGTCTCTTCTTGCTTCTCCCCCACACTCAGGACATTTTATCTTCGCGAAACTCGGATGATTCGCCAAAGGTGAACGAGCTTTAGGAATAAAATCTACCTCATCAGGAGGAGGCAAAAGAACCGGCAAATCACTTTCAGAAACAGGAACTTCTCCGCACTTATCACAATGAACCATGGGTATCGGAGCGCCCCAATAACGCTGCCTGGAAATAAGCCAGTCATTTAAGCGATAGTTTATAGCAGGCCTACCAAATCCTTTTTCTTCAAGGTGTTCTACTATCTTATTTAAAGCTTTTTCAGATGACATTCCGTCGAATTCTCCGGAGTTAACCATTGTTCCGGCTTCAGTGTACGCGGCATCGCCGAGCGGATTTTCGCCTCGTATTACTTCTTTTATTGGTAGATTATATTTTTGAGCGAATTCGTAATCTCTCTGGTCGTGCGCGGGCACACACATAATAAGCCCTGTGCCGTAGGAACCGAGCACGAAATCTGCCACGTAAACGGGCAATTTATCGCCTGTAAGCGGATGGATAACCTTAAGTCCGGTATCTGCTCCAGTTTTCTCTCTATCTTCTCTCGTACGCTCTATATTGCTTAAAAGCAGAGAATCATGTATGTATTTCTTGACATTTTCGTTAGTTTCTGCTATTTTTTCTGCTAATTCGCTCTCCGGGGAAATACACATAAAAGTAACGCCGTAAATTGTATCCGGTCTGGTAGTAAAAATATTGAATTCTTCACCGCTTTCCAGGCTAAACTTTATCTCAGCTCCTTCTCTCCTCCCTATCCAGTTTCTCTGCATTTCTTTTATATTTTCCGGCCAGTATTTTAAGGTTTCGATATCCCGGTAAAGTTCTTCCGCGTACTCTGTTATACGTACGAACCATTGTTTGAGTTTTCTTTTTTCTATCTCGGATTCACATCTCCAACACATTCCACTTTCAACCTGTTCATTAGCAAGAACGGTTTTACAGCCGGGGCACCAGTTTACATATGATTCATCCCGGTATAAAAGATCGTTTTTAAACAATTGGACAAGCAGCCATTGAGTCCATTTGTAGTATTCCGGGTCGGAAGTCGCGATTTCTCTTTCCCAATCATAGCTGAGGCCTAATTTCTTTATTGTTTTTCTGGCGGTTTTTATATTGTTGTATGTCCATTCTTTCGGATCTAAGTTCTTTTTTATAGCTGCTTCTTCCGCGGGAAGTCCGAACGCGTCCCAACCGAAGGGATGAAGCAAATCTTTGTTTCTCATTTTTTCCCAACGCCATTTCAGGTCACCAAAACAGTAATTCCTGAAATGTCCCATATGTATGTTGCCGGAAGTGTACGGCCACATTTCCATAATAAAATACTTATTATCAGGGTCTTTTGGGGTATCAAAAAACCCGGATTCTTCCCATTTGGTTCGCCATTTATTCTCTATTTCTTTAAAAGGATACATAATCGAAATGATTAAAAGTGAATTTTATTTTCGCTATTCTTCTTTTAGCTTTTCTATATTTTGTTGTAGTTCCAAAAGCTCTTTTCTTCTCGATTCAACCTTACTCGAAAGGTCTATTTCTTCTCTTCTTTTTGCGACTATGCGCTGGGTCAACTCAATCTCTTCTTTTCTCTGAGCGCTTGTTTTACTACTTTCCCCCAGAAGATTATTAAAAAGAAGTTCTTCTTCTGATTCATCTTCCGCAGTAGTTCCGGCAGTCGCCGCAGCTTCTTTACCGGCTTCTATTTCCTTTGAAATATTTTCTTTTTCCTGTTTAAGAAGTTCGATTTCTTCTTCCAGGTTCTCTTTAGTTTTTTGTTTTTCAGCTACTTCTTCAGTTATGTCACCAGCTGGAGCGGCAGAAATATTGCCCTTTTTTTCTTCAAGGAGCTTGATCTCTTTTTCCAGGTCCTTTTGTGTTTTTTGTTCTTTAGCTACTGTTTCTGTTACATCTGCTTTAGTTTCTTCTAAGCGATTAATTTCTTCTTTTAGCTGTTGGATCTTATTTTCTAATTCGGGAGTTGCTTTAGTAGTTCTCTTAACTGTCGTAGTTTGAGTTCCGGTTCCTTTGCTTAATATTACACCTGCTAAAAAGAAAACAAAAAATGCAATTACCGAAGGTATTAAGCGTTTCGGTGTCAATAAAATTTTCGCTTTAGCAAGCAGAGAAGAAATAAAACCTCCTTTTGCAGAAGAAGGCAGATCAACTAAAAAATATATATTTGCTATTTTAGTATCCTGTTGCTTGACAGATGCCTCGAAATAAAACTTGTCTGTTTCATTTTTATTGCTTTCCTGACTTATCCAACCACCGTTCTGCAATCTTTTTCCAACTGCCGAATTATCATCTTTATCCCAAATTAATGTGTTATCATTTCCGAGAATTGTTAAATGAATAAACTTGTCTTTTATTGTAACTCTATTAATATAATCTCTTATCCCAGATCTGTTATTAATAGCAACATCACCTCGAAGAGTATTAGACGCTGCAAGCATTGAACCGTAATATTTCCAACCATTAATAGCAAAATCTTTAGGGTTTGCTCTATTTTTAACTTTAAGGTATAAATATCCGGCTATTCTGCGATTTCCCGAAACAATTCCAATCCTTACAATAGATGTAGAATCAGAGACAAAAACATTTCCATTTTTCTCGTTTCCTTTCCATTCTCCATATATTGTTCCCTTTCTGTTCGGCCCATTCGTCCAAAATATCGAATTATTATCTTCGGTAATTGTTATCTCGGGCTTATTCGGTATGTTTATGGGATTTACCACCTTAAACATAAACATTTCAATAAATATGGGATCTTTGTCTAAAAAAGGATCTCTAAAATTTTCTTCTAAAATGTTACCAAAAGAAACCCAACCATCTACGCCGTCCGCGTAAGAAAATGAAACAAATTCTTGTGAAGAACTTTTATCAGTAGAAGTTAAATTAATTACCAGGAGAGAAACAAGAAAACCTAACAACCCAAAAATAAAACCCTTTTTGAACATAATCCCCCCTTAAATTAATCAAGACGATAGAAATAATAAGCTACTGCTCCGACAACTCCTAAAAACTTCGTAAAATCCCATACTTTCGATGAAAAAGACTTATTCACATAGACTAAATCGCCAGACTCGAGAAGAGGAGGGTTTTTAATTTCACCACTCAGATAAGCGCTAACATTAAAATATGAAACTTCCTTTCCTCTAATAGCTCTGATCAATTTTACGTGTGAAAGATCGGAACTCGTAGTGGGTCCATTCGCACAAGATATAGCCTCGACAATATTAGTAGAAGGAGTAACGTAATAAATGCCCGGACTTTTAACTTCACCCCATACCTGCACTCTTATAGAACTACTTTCTGATAAAAATTGGGCTTGTGGTATCCCTAAAATCAAACTTCCTATTAAAAGTAACATTGTAAAATTATATTACATCGTTTTACGTTGTTGTCAAGTATCCTTTTTATTCCTTATCTTTCAAGCAAATCATCTCAATTTCTTTAATTTTAATAAGAATAAACTTTTCTTTCCTGGTTGCCCCATTTCGAAATTGTATAACCACATCAGTCATGGGTAGAAAACCTGATTGTTTTGACAAAGCTTGAAGAGAGTCGGTTAGTCTTGCGTGAATTGGAATATGAACATCTCCGGATATTTTAAAATGATTAGTATAAAGATCAACACTCTTTTTTTCTTTTTCAATTTTCATCGCCATTATATTCCTCCTTTAACAAATGGTTCAATTCATTTAGAAAAACCTTCATAATCTCTTTTTCCTTCGCTACAGCAACTTTTCTACCTTTTTTGAATATAACCGCAGATTTTTTCCCTCCGGCAATTCCTATATCCGCTTCTTTTGCCTCTCCGGGTCCGTTTACAGAACATCCCATAACCGCGATAGTAATAGGAACTTTTATACTTTTTACCTCTTTTTCTATCTTCTTTAATAAAGCATCTAAGTCATATTCTAATCTTCCACAAGTTGGACAGGAAATTATTCTTGGCCCGATTTTTCTTATTCCAAGAGAAGATAAGATATTCTTTGCTGTTTGAACTTCGTTTGACGGATTTCCCGTTAGAGAAACTCGAATTGTGTCACCAATACCTTCTTCCAATAAAATACCAATACCAACAGCAGAATATACTTCTCCCCTACCTCCTGGAGGCCCCGCCTCTGTAACACCTATATGAAGAGGATAATCGTATTTTTTTGAAAACAGACGGTTAGCGTTTATCATAGTTCTTACGTCAGAGGATTTGATAGAGACTACAATAGAATAAAAATCTAAATCTTCGAGTATCTTTATCTCATCTACAACCGATTTCACGAGAGCTTCTGGAGTTATTCCCCCAAACTCTTCTATATATTCTTTTTTTAGGGAACCGGCATTCGCCCCAACTCTAATGGGGATCTGTCTTTCTTTACAAATTTTGACGATTTCTTCTACTTTCCACCTTTCCCCTATATTTCCCGGATTTATTCTTATCTTATCGGCTCCCTCTTTGACAGCTTCTGTGGCAAGCGCATAATCGTAATGAATATCCGCGACTAAAGGAATATTTATATTGTCTTTTATCTCTTTAATATTTTTGACTGCTTTATCATCCGGAACTGCAACCCTTATAATTTCACAGCCTTCTTTTTCTAACTTTTTGATTTGTTTAATCGTTTCCTTTGCCTTACGGGTATCCGTATTCGTCATAGACTGTATGGTAATCGGATTATTGCCGCCAATTTTAACCTGTCCGATATTTACTACTTTAGTTTTTTTTCTTTTGTATTTTTTCAATTATTTCCGCCTTTAGATTTTCCTTATTTTTATAAACCTTTGCCGGTCTGAGACCTTTTATAAAAGTAATTTGTCTATCCGCGTATTTTTTTGTTTCTTTTATAACTTCATCCTTGACTTCCTGCAAGGTGGTACCGTTTTTTTTCAAAATAAATTTTGAGACCTGTTCATATCCGATAGAAGTAAAAGAATAGAGAGAAGGGTTATATCCTTTTTCAAGCAAAGCTTTAACTTCTTCGATAAAGCCATCTTCAAACATTCGCTCGACTCTGTTCTTAATTCTCTTCTTTAATTCTCTTTTATCTAACAAAATAGAAAATATATCCAGCGGTATTTTGTTTTTATTTCCTTTTTCCCAAAATTCAGTTAAAGTAACTCCACTTGCCCTATAAACTTCTATTGCTCTTCCGATCCTTTGCCCATCATTCGGATGAATTCTCACTCCGGACTCTGGATCGATTTTCTCCAATTCTCTATGCATCCGGGTAGAACCCTTTTTTCTTATTTCGTTTCTGACGTCATTACGTATTTTTTTAGAAATTTTCGGTTCTTCAAACATACCTTCGAGAAGAGATTTAATATAAAATATAGTGCCGCCGCAAATTATGGGTATATCTCCTCTTTTTCTTATCTCTTTCACTTTTCTTTTACAATCACATAAGAAATCGTAAGCCGAATAAAGTTCATCCGGGTCTTTTATATCTACCAAATGGTGAGGAACACTTTTTCGTTCCTCGAGACTTATCTTAGCGGTTCCTATATCCATTCCCTTATAAATTTGCCTGGAATCAGCCGAAATTACTTCAATCGGAAAATCTTCGCCCAACTCAAGGCAGATAGAAGTTTTTCCCGAGGCTGTTGGTCCAATTATGGTCAAAACTTCTTTCATCGCAGCAGTTTCTTTTCTATATCACTAAGAGATATCTCGAAAAGTACCGGTCTTCCGTGGGGACACCTGAAAGGTTTATCCGTAGAAAATAAATGATTTACAAGATTTTCCATTTCCTCGATCGACAAAGGGTCTCCGGCTTTTATCGCGAGATGACAGCTTATAGATTTTAACAAAGAATCGATCGTTGTTTCTTTTTCTTGCGAAAGGTCTTCTAATATCCCCCTGATTTTTTCTTCGTTTATTTCTGTTAGCACAGAAGGAACTCCTTCCCACATAATAGTATTCCCGGAAAAAACTCTAAAAACAAATCCCAGTCTCTTAAGTTCCTCTTTTAATTCCTCGAGCTTCAACATTTCGAGAGGAGTGTGTTTTACCTGTATTGGAAACAATAAACTCTGGGTACTAAAAGTTTCGTTTGTTTTAAAATTGTCATAGAGAATCCTTTCATGAGCCGCGTGCTGATCTATTACAACAAGACCGTTATTTGTCTGGGCCACAATATAAGAATCGTGCAACTGCCAGAATTTACTTTTGTTATCGCCTTCAAAAAGAAAATCTTTTTGAAACGAAAAAAGTTCGGCTCTGTAGTCACTATCGACCCCAACTGTTTCATTTAACGTCCTTTTTAATGTTGACATAACAATATTTTCTCTATGAAATTTAACTTCTTTTTTTGTTGGGTGAACATTTACGTCAACTAAATCAGCAGGAATATCAATAAATAAAATAAAAGAAGGATTTTCATCTGTAAACGGAGTATAAAAATCCTTTATTATTTTAAAAATCTTACCGTCCCAGACATTCCTTTTATTTATAAAAAGATAGTATTTTTTCTGAGAAGGTAATTCGGGTCGTTGTATCCAACCGCTAATTGTAATATTATCTTCTACATTTTCAAATTCGATAGGCACAAGTGATGAAATAAAATTTTCATCCAAAATTGAAATAAGTCTATCACTCGAAGTGGTTGAAGGAGCATCTATAATTTTTCTTTCGTTATGAGTTAAGAGAAAAGATATCCCGGGATAACATATACATTTAGGCAAAACTTCTCCAAGAATCTTTCTGAACTCGGCGTTGGAAGAATGTAAAAATTTTCTCCTTGCGGGATAATTATTAAATAGAAATTTTACTATAACCGATGTACCCCTCTGCCTTTGTCTTGCTTTTTCTTCTTTTATTTCTCCGTTAAAAACTTTGATATATCTGCCGGTATCACTATGCGAAGATTTGGAAAGTATTTCTACTTCGGAAACAGTACCGATAGAAGCCAACGCTTCACCCCTAAAACCAAGGGAATATATTGAATCGAGGTCTTCTAAACTTTTTATTTTACTTGTAGAGTATCGCTTTATAACCAGACTGAGGTCATCGGGATGGATCCCTATACCATTATCAGAAACGCTTATAAGTCTTTTTCCGCCATCTTCTATATCTATAGTAATTTGTGAAGCCTGGGCATCTATTGCGTTTTCTATCAACTCCTTAACGCAGGAAAATGGTCCTTCTACGACTTCTCCGGCCGCGATCTTGCCTTTTACTTTATCCGATAATTCGATAATTCTTCTTTCTTCTTCCATTATCTATCCTTTAATAACGGCAAGAGGAAGCATTCTGGCCACTTTTTTGGAAATACCAACCTTTGAGACAACATCCACAACTTCATCTATATCCTTGTAAGCTTCCGGGGCTTCTTCTCTGATTGTTTTAATGGATTTTGACCTTACGTATATACCCTTTTTCTTTAACTCTGTTGTTATATTTCTCCCACCGGTCGCTTTTATGGCTTTTTTTCTGGAAAGAACTCTCCCCGCTCCGTGGCATGTAGAGCCAAAAGTCTCTTCCATTGCTTTCCCAGTCCCAAGTAAAATATAAGAAGCGGTACCCATATCTCCCGGAATTAAAACAGGTTGCCCTATTTCTTTGTATTTATCAGGAACATCGGGATGATTCGGAGGAAAAGCCCTGGTAGCACCCTTTCTGTGGATGCACAATTTCTTTCTTTTTCCGTCTACAACATGTTCTTCTATTTTGGCGATATTGTGCGCTACATCGTATATAAGTTCCATCCCAAGAGATTCCGCCGATTTTCCGAAAACCTCAGAAAAACTTTCTCTTACTCGTGATAAAATTACCTGCCGGTTGGTCCAGGCAAAATTTGCCGCAGCTCGCATTGCTGAAAGATAATCCTGCCCTTCTCTGGAATCAAAAGGCGCGTATATCAGTTGTTCGTCAGGTATATCCATATCAAATTTCTTTTTAGCGCTTCGAAGATTTCTAATCCAATCGCTGCAAACCTGATGTCCAAAACCTCTTGATCCTGTATGAATCATTACTGTTATGGAATCCAATTCAAGTCCGAGTATATTTGCAGCCTTTTCATCAAAAATCTCCGAGACTTTTTGTATTTCAATAAAATGATTCCCGGAACCTAAAGTTCCGAGCTGCGGTCTCCCTCGTTCTAATGCTCTATCGGAGACGATATCGGGATCCACGGTTTCCAATCGACCGTTTTCTTCAGTATATTCAAGGTCTTCGTCCCAGCCGAAACCGTTCTTTATTGCCCAGGATGAACCCTCTTTAAGAACCTTTTTTAATGTAGAAAAAGAAACATTAATATCACTTTTCGAACCCACTCCGCATGGAACAGCAGAATATATTTTATTCGCAAGTAACTCTTTGTTTTTGATTAAATCGGAACTTTTCAGATCCGTTTTTATAACTCTAACACCGCAATTTATATCAAAACCCACTCCCCCGGGTGAAATAACTCCATTTTCGGTATCCATTGCCGCGACTCCGCCAATAGGAAAACCGTAACCCCAGTGAATATCGGGCATCGCGAGTGAATATTTTTGTATACCAGGCAAATGCGCGACATTACGCACCTGATTAACCGAATTGTCCGATTTTATAGCTTCATATAATTTATCAGAAGCGTAAACAATTCCGGGCACTCTCATTTTTCCTTCTTTTTCAATTAACCACTTACAATCGCCTATCTTTTTCATTGTTTACTAATATAGACTCTTTACTACTTATTTCAAGTGCTAATAGTAACCAGTATTCTTTATTTGAAAAAATTTAGGTTGACAAAGATAAAATATCTATTAAAATTTTCACATAACATATTAAGGAGGTCTTTGATGGCAGATAAGAAAGCAGACCTGGCTGGTCCAGGCATCAGTACTTATGAAGAGGTGGATAAAATCCTTCCACACGATTACAAAGCATTGTTAGGTACCAAGAAAAGGATGAAAGCGCTTTATAAAATAAAAAACTTTATTGAGGAGAATCTTTGCAAAGAACTCAACCTCTTTATGGTTCAGGTTCCGCTCATCGTTACTAAAGAAAGCGGGCTCAATGACTACCTAGACCGGGACGGTTCACGCACGCCCGTTGACTTTCCATGTGGACTGGGTCTTGCAAAAAGAATAGAATCTCAGGTTGTCCAGGCGGCTACAAAATGGAAACGGATGGCATTGAAGCAGTTCGGTTGTGAAGTGGGCGAAGGTATTTGTACGGATATGAGAGCAGTAAGAAAAGACTATTTTTTGGATCATGACCATAGCGCATATGTTGACCAATGGGATTGGGAGCGGGTTATCACGAAAGATATGCGCAATCTTGATTTTCTTAAAGGTATCGTCGAAAAAATATGGACGGTTATCTATGAGGCAGGTCAGATGGTTAAAAAAGACTTCCCCGAACTCAACACCGATAAGTATCCCGATATACCAAAAGAGTTGAAATTTTTTCACGCGGAGGAAATTCTGGAACGTTATCCGGATTTTACCCGCAAACAGAGAGAGACAAAAATGGTACAGGAGGTGCATCCTGCAATCTTTATTATCGGTGTAGGCTATGTATTAGAAGACGGTTACCCTCATGAGATGAGAGCGGCGGATTATGACGATTGGATTACGCCGACTATAAAGAAGAACGGAAAGCAGTTTCATGGGCTGAATGGTGATATTCTGGTATGGAATCCGGTTACCAAGCGTCGTCATGAACTTACATCAATGGGTATTCGTGTGACTAAAAAAACACTGGTGCAGCAGTTAAGAGAATCCGGACAGGAAGAATTTCTGCAGCTTCCCTATCACCAGGCTATCCTTAATAATGAGATACCATTAAGTATCGGAGGCGGCATCGGTCAGTCGCGTACTTATATGTATCTGTTAAGGACCGCTCATATTGGAGAGGTTAGCACCACGGTCTGGCCTGACGTTCTAAAGTCGATCTGTAAAAAGAAAAATATTCATATATTGGAATAAATAAGGAGGAAAAATGTCAGCTCTATTCGATGCAATAGAAAAAGGACAAACAAATGTTGCTTTGCAATTAATTGAACAGGGAGTAGATGTTAACTTAGGTTTGGACGGTGGAAATATGCCACTTCATATTGCCTCCTTTAATGGCTACACCCAGGTTGTTACGCAACTTATTAGTAAAGGGGCGAACGTGAATACTAAAATAACAGGTGGAGGCGATCCTGGTGCCACCCCGTTACATTTGGCAGCAATGAAAGGCCAGGCTGATACAGTTTCCATTTTACTGAAAAATGGTGCCGATGTGAATTCAAGGCTTGAGGGCGGAGGTCAAACATCCACATCCGGAGCTACACCTTTGCATCTGGCAGCAACACATAATCAAATTATAGTAGTAAAAATGCTTGTGGAAGAAGGTGCCAAGTTAGAGGCGGTAGACGATTGCGGCGATACAGCATTGCATTATGCCGTTAATCGAGGATTGAGTGATATGGTTCTAGAACTTATAGAACTAGGCGCCAATGTAAATACAGCAGATAACTACGGCAGGACACCTCTGAGCCTTGCAGGACAATATAGCTCTATCCACACATGTCTTCGCCAAGCTGGCGCAAACAGGTAGTTATTCAGGCTTAATTTAATCGGTTTCCGGAATCGGCCGAGTTATCAAAATTCTGTATAAGAAAGCAGAAGAGATATAAATATCTTTCTGTGGCTTCTTTTACTCTTTCCTCTCTCTTTGTAATTAAAAATCAGGTCCTGAAATTTTATATTGACAAAGGTGGAATTTTAATTAATATTTTAATATGGGTCTTGCAAGAAAAAATCTTAATTGTAACGATACTTATAAACTATATTCTAAAACTATTTCAAAAAGGAGAGTAATAAGATGAAAAAAATGATTAAAAAGTTATCTTTCCCGGTTATTGGTTTGTTTTCACTTATATGGTTCTTAATACGTGTTATTCCAAAACCAAGCCGGGCCAGCTATCCATGTATGAAGGTTGCGGCACCGCTTGCTTCAACTTTTGTTATCTATCTCTTAGGGCTTACTTCTTCTTTATTTATATTTAAGAAAGCGAAACAATGCCTTTATAAATCGAAATATATTTTATTTTCTATTTTATTATTGCTGGGTTCGGTTTTATCTATAGCTACATTTTTAAATACAGATGAAAAAGTATATGCAAGCTTCCGTTCTTCTATTTTAGAAGGTCCAAATCAGCCAATGGGTGAAGGAAAAGGTATATTTCCCGGTCGTGTGGCCTGGATTTACGATCCTGATGCAACAGATGAGAGTTGCACCAATACCTCGGGTGATTATTGGTACCAGGATGATAATACGAATCAAGGAGTGGTAAATACCATGTTATCTGATGCATTGGTAATGTTAACAGATGAAGAATCCGATTCCGCGGCGTGGGATGCGATATTTCATCATTATAATGAAACCCACGGGAATGGAGATGTCGGCTACGCGTCAGGTGAGAAAATCGTTATCAAAATCAATTTAAATGCCGGTGTTTCTTACGGTAGTGACGAAATTGACACATCCCCTCAAATCGTCCTTGCCGTATTGAACCAATTAATAAATGTAGTAGGAGTTGCCGAGGAAGATATTAGTATCGGTGATCCAGGAAGAACTCTTACGGATTTATACTGGGATAAATGCCATTCTGTTTTTCCCGATGTAAAATACTGGGGAAATGGTAATGGTCGGACACCAATAGTACCGTCAGATACTTTTGAAATGTTTACCAGTGATGGTGAAGTACAGGATTACCTACCAAAATGCTATCTTGAAGCGGATTATATGATCAATATACCTGTATTCAAAAAACATCATAGAGCGGGTATCTCTCTTTCGAGTAAAAATCATTTCGGAACATTTGTACCATTTAAAGGTGCCCAGGATTGGCATTATAGTTTGCCCAGTACGGAGGGAAATGGAGTTGTCGATAACGGAGAATATGGAGTATATCGCTGTTTTGTGGATATTATGGGGCATGAGCATCTTGGTGGTAAAACGATTATATATATATTTGACGCGATATGGAGTTCGACTAATTGGGCAAATCCTCCAATTAGGTGGAGAATGGCACCGTTTAATGATGATTGGCCATCCTCGATATTCGTTTCCCAGGATCCAGTTGCCATAGAATCTGTTGGTTTTGATTTCTTATATCAGGAATTCGATGAAGATCATCCAGATGAAGGTAACCCCACCGGTACATATAAAGGCCCTTTCCCCAGATATGCAGGTGTCGATGACTTTTTACATCAGGCTGCCGATTCCGCGAACCGGACTGACGATATTCCTTACTATGACCCGGAAGGAGACGGAACTCCTATACCCTGGAGTCTTGGAGTTCATGAACACTGGAATAATGCAAGCGAAATGAAATATTCGCGAAACCTTGGCGAAGATAAAGGTATAGAATTAGTATCTAACTATGATCCTTCAGGTATAGATGAAAATAATAATTTATCAATAACAATTAAGGACTTCATTCTGTATCAGAATTATCCTAATCCGTTTAATTCAAGTACAACTATTGGGTTTGCTATTCCCTCGACTAAATTTGTCACGCTTGAAATCCACAATCTTTCAGGTCAAAAAATTGAAACGCTGGTCGATGAACAGCTAACGAAGGGAAACTATAACATCGAATGGAACGCTAAAGGTTTGGCCGCTGGGGTCTACATCTACAGTCTTGAAGCCGGAAAGGCTTTTAAAACCAATAAACTTATTTTGATGAAATGAGCATCGGATTTTATTTATTTACCCTGTTTGGTCTTTATGGAGGTTTACAGGCACATATGAAATTGACCGAAATAGAAAAATCTAAAATACTATCTTCGTAATAATGCGATACTTATCATTGTTTGAATTTGACAGGTGAGGTACAAAATGAATTACACCACAGAGTTTGATGAAGTTAATAAAATTTGTATTATTAGTGTTAAGGGTAAGCTTCATCGCCCCGACGATTCCATAACACTGCAAGAGTTTGTCCGTGATTATCATAATGAAAAGGGTTATTGTAGATTTCTGATAGATATGAGGCAAGCACAAATTATTAGTGGAACGACGGATACATTTTTAATAGGAACTGTACCTGTTGATACGGACCTAAAAATGAAAATGACACCACATAAGGTAGCTCTAGTTTACTCTAGTACTAATGCTAATGAAATATTTCTGGAAAACGTTGCCGTCAAAAAAGGATACAATATAAAAGTCTTTACAAAGATCGATAGAGCAATTGAGTGGTTTAAAACAGATTGATAAAGATTGATTTTTTAATAATAAGTTTTTTATTATTGAACATAGGATTTTTTGCAGATAGAAAAGGGCTTTAAGTATAAGGAGGCAAATAATGCAATACAGAGAACTAGGGTGTACGGGTTTTAAAGTTTCGGCGGTGAGTTTTGGTTCATGGGCAATTGGCGGAACCTGGGGACCTGTTAAAGACAACGAATCATTGGAAGCACTCCACAAGGCATTAGAACTTGGTGTGAATTTTTTTGATACCGCAGATGTTTACGGCGATGGTCGTAGTGAACGATTACTGGGTCAACTGCGTAAAGAACACGGAGAAACCATCTATATAACCACCAAAGCGGGTCGAAGACTAAATCCCCATACATCAGCCGGATATAATCGAGAAAACCTTACTTCTTTTATCGAACGAAGTCTAAAAAATCTGGATCTGGAAACTATCGATTTACTTCAGCTGCACTGCCCGCCTACAGAAGTATATTATATGCCCGAAGTTTTCGGAATGATGGATGATTTAGTTAAAGAAGGCAAAATTCGTTATTATGGCGTAAGCGTAGAAAAAGTCGAAGAAGCATTAAAAGCGATAGAATATCCAAACGTACAATCGGTTCAAATAATATTCAATATGTTCCGTCATCGACCTTCAGAACTTCTATTTGAACAGGCAAAAAAACGTAAAGTAGGCATACTCGCAAGAGTTCCTCTTGCTTCGGGTATGCTAACCGGTAAATTTAAAAAAGATTCAACTTTCGCTTCCGACGATCATAGAGCTTTTAACCGTAACGGTGAGGCATTCGACCGGGGGGAAACTTTCTCCGGAGTCGATTATGATACAGGATTAAAAGCTGTAAACGAATTAAAAGTAATATGTCCGGAAGGTATTAGTATGGTACAATTTGCCCTACGATGGATTTTAATGTTCGACGCGGTTACCTGTACAATACCGGGCGCAAAGAGACCATCCCAGGCAGAGGAGAATTTTTCTGTTCCAGATCTATCTCCCCTATCTGACGAAACTATGAAAAAGGTAAAGAATATTTATGATGAATACATACGCGAATCAGTACATCATTACTGGTAAAATTAAGGAGGAATAAAGTATGAATATTATATGGTTTTTAATTATCGGAGCCCTGGCTGGTTGGCTTGCAGGTAAAGTAATGAAAGGAAAAAAAGGATATAGCGTTTTAGGCAATATTATTGTCGGATGTATCGGATCCTTAATAGGAGGATTCTTATTTGACCTGTTAGGTATTTCATTATCGTTAGGAGTTCAACACGGCGACCTTATAGGTTCATTAATAACGGCTTTCGTTGGCGCCCTGGTATTATTAGTTATAATAAACTGGCTTAAGAAAAA
>Ga0315548_1000885_pt1 | contig 26629 bp, 24 predicted proteins | sample SalMarSW160110MG_2_FD_202540 | JGI IMG/M metagenome (GOLD analysis project Ga0315548, IMG submission 202540) | Salt marsh sediment microbial communities from the Plum Island Ecosystem LTER, Massachusetts, United States - Salt Marsh Sediment SW1601-110 ... | reverse complement strand
TAACAGCGATCTTGCATTTAGTCGGGGATCTTGTCGGGACTTAAACCTTTTCAATGGGTTTTTAAGGGGTTAAAAAGCCTTAAAAATGGCGGAATAAGGCTTTTCTGCCAAGTTTTCATGCCGCTCACCTCACAGCCGTTTAATTCAAAATGAAATATCCAATATTCATCACTAATCATTCCGTTTAGTTCCGTTGCAAATAATTAAACAGTCATAAATCTTTGATAGAAGAGCCCATATCTGAGGCCGTGGGTGCTGATGTGGAGGGCGTCCTTATGCAGTCTCTCCATTGTGGCGAGGATGATCATGGCCCCGGCCAGGATGATGTCTGCCCGGTCAGGGGGGAGGCCTTTGATCTGTTTTCTCGCTTCAAGGTCCCTTTCTTGAAGGGTTTGCACCTGGTCCCTCAGCTCACCAACTGCAAGATGCAGGGCATGGATCTTCTCCCCGTCAAAGTCATCCAGGTCCAGATGCATGGCGCCCAGGGTTACGGCTGTGCCTCCGATCCCCACCAATGCGCCCTCCAAGGTAGGAGGGATTCGGTGGAGTGCCTTCTCAATCTCCTTGCGAAGCTTAAGGACTTCATCGCGGGAAGGGGGATCATGAAGCAAGAATTGCTCAGTTAGACGCACCGCTCCCAGGGGGAGGCTGATGGTGTGCAGTTGACCAATGGAGCCTGCTTCGCGGCGGAAGATGTACTCGGTGCTCCCTCCGCCCACATCCATCACCACGGCATCCTGGGGCATGAGGGTGTCTTTTTGCACCGACAGATAGGAAAGCCTGGCCTCCTCTTCCTCACTGATAATGCGAGGTGAGATCCCGCATTCCTTACGGACCTGCTGAATAAATGCATCGGCATCTTGGGCCGTGCGCAGGGCATTGGTCCCCACACAGGCGATCTCCTCGACCCCTTCCTGCTGGCACAGGGAGCAAAAGTGCTTCAGCGCGGCAATGCTCTTTTTTACACTCAGGGGGTCCAAGTGCCCTCCTCTTTGCAGCCCCCTGCCTAAGCGGGTGGTCTCCCCGCCATCCATGACCTTTTCGAAATCACCTTGGGGAGTTATCTGGCCGATTAAGAGCAGGATGGTGTTGGAACCGATGTCTATGGCGGCGTAACGCTTCAGGGATATATCCTTAAAAAAATGGTGTTTAATGAATCCGTAACCTTCTCAATTTCAAGATCAAAAAGACCTCCTGGCCAATCGTGATCCCCATCTCTTCGAAAATATCCTTGGGCAGCTCGGCCAGCAATTGGTTGTTTCCTACCTTGACCGTCAGTCTCGTTAAAGAAGAAAACGGTTGTATATCTTGAACCACCCCCTGAAAACGATTCAACTCAGGGCCCGGCGGTTTGCTTGCTGAGATATAGATGTCCCGGGGGAATAGGGCGATCTTTTTGATCCCGCCATCGTGAAGTGGCAGGATGATGGATATGCCGCCACACTCCGCCTCCACCAATCCATGGCCGATGGACTTAACACGGTCACAATCCAAGATATTGGGGGTGCCGATGAGGTCAGCGACTGTTTCACTGCGGGGATCGAAGAAGACCTCTTCCGGCACTCCTACCTGCTCTACAGTACCCATATTTATGATGGCCATTCTGTCGGCCATCTCCTCTGCCTCTATGAGGTTGTGGGTGACATGGATAGTGCTGACCCCTAATTCCTCATGGAGCCGGCGTAGCTCCAGCCTGAGGTACTTGGCGGTCTTGACGTCGAGACTGCCGAGTGGCTCATCTAAGAGCAATATGCGGGGGGAGGTGGCAAGGGCTCGGGCCAATGCCACCCGCTGTTTTTCTCCTCCACTTAAGGTGCGCACATCCCGATCCAGCAGATTGGAAAGGTGTAAGAGGTGGGCCAAGGTATCCACTTTCTTTTTGATGACATCTTTAGTGTTAAGTCGCCCTCGCAATCCAAAGGTTATGTTTCCTGCAACCGTCAAAAAGGGAAACAAAGCGTAATCCTGCGGGACATATCCGATCTGCCGCTGCTCAGGTGGGACCGACGTCATATCTGTGCCATCCATCCATATGGTACCTGCGCGGCAACGATGGAGCCCGGCGAGCGATTCAAGGAGGACGGTCTTTCCTGCCCCTGTCGGACCGAGGATGACAAAGTACTCTTGATCATCGATCTGAAGGTCTATATCGATTAACGAAAAGTCGCCAACATTCACAGAGAGGTCCTTGATCTCAATCATCGGGGATACCTCGTACTGCTGATCCGTCTGAGGAAGATCAAGGCCACTACGGAAATGGCGATGAGGATAAAGATCACGGCCACTGCCTTTTCCACGTCGGCAGTAGCCAGGTTCAAAAAAATGGCGATGGGCAGGGTCTCGGTCTTCTGTTTGGTTGCCCCGGCGAGGGTCACGGTGGCCCCGAATTCCCCGATGGCCCTGGCCCAGGTCAGGATGGCAGCGGCGATTAAGCCATTCCGCGCCAGGGGAAGGGTCACCGTGCAGAAGGCCGCAAGCTTCGTACACCCCAGGGTCCTGCCCACCTGCTCATATCGAGGGTCAATGCTGTCAAAGGTGGACTTGAGGAGCCTGATTGCCAGGGCGGTGACTATGGTGAATTGGGCCAGGATAATTCCAGGCACTTCAAAAACGAATCGTATGAGCTTGTTCTCAATGGCAACACCGGCAGGGGTATTAAAAAAGACGAGTAGGGCTGCTCCGAGGGCAATGGGGGAGATCACGATAGGGAGATCGAGGATGGTATCGACAATGGACTTTCCGGGAAATTGAAAGTGGGAGATGGCATAGGCCACCGGAATGGCTGCGAGCATGGCAAAAGCGGTCGATATGGTAGCAGTGATCAGGCTCAAGCGGATGGCGAAAAGGATCTCCGGGGATAAGAGAGTGGCAACAAGAACATCCCAATCTGTATAGGTCATCAGCGATACGATGATGCCGGCAAAGAGGAGGGTGAGGAGCGCGAGGGCGCTCATCAGAGCGGCCTGAAAAGGTCTTTCTCCTCTGATCACATGTATTGGTTGAGATTTCCCGAATCCCATAAACTCCTCAATTGGATCTTAGTCGTTTTACTTTCGCACGGGGGGCGTATAGTCCACTGGAATTCGATACTCCCCACCAATCTCAGCCTGAGAGGCGAACGTATGCGCCTCCTGTTCCGTGGCGATGTACCCCCATTGTGCAAAGATCTTTTGTCCTTCGGCGGATATCAAAAAATTGATAAATCGTTGCGCCCCCTTCTTATCCTGGCTGTAGGTCGATATGGCAGCGGGAATATAGGCAAGTCTCGGTACTTCTTGGGGCTTCAGCAAGACTGCTTCGATCTTATCCGGATTCCATTTCGAAAAGACCCTCCAGCCGATCACGGCATCGACCTTCTGCATGGCCACCAGAGAGGCGGTGGCCGAACAACTGGGGGCATGGGTAACGATATTCTTCTGAACCTCTTTGAGAAGCCTGTTTCGCTCAAGGACCTCCACGGCGTACAGGCCCACGCAGACTGCCTCAGGGTTACCGATGCCTACCCTTATCCCCGGTCTTGCGAGATCTGCGAGAGTCTGTATGTTTTTTTGGTTTCCGCGCTGCACATCAATCGCTATGACCAAATAGGCAATAATCGCCACTGATTCGGGGTCAACCACCCCTTCCCGAAGGGCCTTGCTCATATAATCGGGTGAGCCGGGTATATAGAGATCACCCCTGCGGGCCATTTTCATCTGGGAGAGCACCGTCCCTGAGCCTCCGAAGTGCAGATCGACACGGATGCCGGTCTCTTGCTCGAACTGCGATGCCGCCTCTTCCATGGCTGGCTTACTTGCAGAGCCGCAGAAGGCGGTTATTCTTCTTTCCGTCGCCCCTCCTTCGGCAATGCAAAGGCCGATCATCAATACGGCGGAAAAACAGGAGCGTAAAAACGCATGCATCGTAAGATTCTTCATAGCGCATCCCTTGTTAATGTAGTTTTTACGTAGCGACCACAGTCCCGCAACCAGGAAAGGACGGCTTCAATCTGGCCGATCCTGAAACGGAGGACGAGGCGTTCAAATTCTTCATGGCAGTTTTCATCTTGTTGTTTAATGCCACTGAGCTGTTTTTGAAAGATATCCATCTGTTTTTTGATCAGCTCATTGCTGCCGGAGAGTTTGCGTTCCCTAATAAAAAAGAGCTTAGCAAGAAATTCAAGCCTTAGGTCTCTCATTCTCTCAAGGGGCGTATGCACCCACTGCAAGAACGCTTCACGCCCTTTTGGGGTAATCGAATACACGTGCTTGGCCGGGCGGTTATCCTGCTGCTCTACAGAGGAGACGACCTTCTCGGCAGCTTCCAGGCGTTTGAGCAGGGCATAGACCTGACTGATGCCTGCATACCAGGCACGTCCCAATCCAGAGGAAAGCAGATTATGGATTTCATACCCATGCCGATCCTGCTTCATCAAAATGCCCAAGATTACATATTCTTGCGGATGTTCAGTCATCAGCCCCTGTATGATATTCAAATATTAAATATTCAAAACATGAATAACCTCTTTATAAGCAATAGTCAAGTAGAAAAAGGAGTTTGCTCTTTCTTGACAAATCTCCTCTCTGGTATATAGTAAATGTCTAGTTCTTCTCTGTAACCAAATAAAGACATCGAGAGAAAACACGGGGGAGGGAGGTGAGGATTATGGCAGACGGTAGGGTAGCAAGAGTCACCGAGGTGATCGCAGGTTCTCCCAAGAGTTTTGATGATGCCATGCAGGCAGGGTTCAAACGGGCATCAAAGACCCTCAGGGGGATTACTGGTATGCGTGTCTTGGAGTTTCGGGTGGCGGTGGAGAATGACAAGATAACGGAGTACCGGGTGAGGATGGAGGTTATCTTCGTCCTGGAGGATTAAGAACTGAACAGGTGTTTGAAGATGAGAAGGGACAGCTCTACCAGAAGCTGTCCCTTTTTGTTTGATTTCAAAGGCAAGGGATTGTTGTGGGCGGTAATGTGCCTTGCTCTCTGCTCCATGCTGCTGACCTCGTGTGCCCGTGGCCTGTATCTGGGGAAACTCGCCTGGGGTGAGGCACAGATCTTGGGGGGGAGGGTGCCGAATCAGGAGGTATTGAAGGATGAGGCTGTAGAGGAGGAAATAAAGAAGGGTATCCGTCTCGTTCAGGAGGTAACGGATTTTTCCGAGAAGCGGTTAGGGCTACGGCCCGATGGTTCCTATAAGACCTTTTACCCTGTGAAGGGGGATACCCTCGTCTATCTGGTGAGTGCGTGCCCCAAAGACAGCCTGGAGCCCTATACCTGGCGTTTTCCCATCGTGGGGGAGATGGAGTATAAGGGTTTCTTCAGCAAAGAAGATGCCGACAAGGAGATCAAGAAACTGGAAGAGAAGGGGTTTGATACCTGCCTCCAGCAGGCCATTGCCTTCAGCACCTTGGGGTGGCTGGGTGATCCCATCTATTCCACGGTCCTGGATCAACACCCGGTGATTGTTATCAATAGTATCATTCATGAACTCGTCCATAACACCATCTTTTTCAAGGGAGAGACGGCATTCAATGAGCAACTCGCCTCATTTGTCGCTGAAAAGGGGACACTCCAGTTTATCAACGAGCGGTTTGAACGACCTTCCCCGTTTTATCGGCTTGCCCTGGATCTCGCTCAGGATGAGGATTTGATGGCGGGTTTTTTCCAAGGACTGTATGATGCACTGGAGGGGGTCTATTCGCAGGATCTGACTCGGGAGGAGAAGATCAGGAAGAGGGAAGAGGTATTCACTCACGGGCAACAACGGTTGGCCGAGCTCAACAAGCAGTTAAAGACGGGAAAGGTTGCGGGTCCAATGAAGCGATTAAACAACGCCGTGATCTTGGCCCATCGGAGATATGGCATACCGCCGGATGGACTCCTTATGCACGTGTACGAGGCATTGGGAGAAGACATAGAGGGGTTGATTGATCTGCTGCAAACTGTGCGAAAATCGAAAGAAAAGCCAACACCATTCCTCGAACAATGGCTTCAGAAGCGGTCTACTCCTTTCCCTGGTTGATGATCATCATTTTTCCTCGACCTTCTGCAGCCAGCGATCCATCTTCCAAATAGGCATGGGTTCGCATCTCCAATATCCTGTTAGACTCCTTTTCCACTGTCCCCTGAAAAATGACCCGGCTCCCTACGGGTATGGGCCTGCGATATCGGACCTCCATCCTGGCGGTCATAGCATCGTAGCCCAAATAGCGGGCGTTCCATCCTAACAGTTCGTCAAAGATCAAGCCGATAACGCCGCCATGGAGGTAATTGGCCCAGCCCCGATATCGATGGTCAACAACAAATTCTGTCTTGACCCCTTTTTCCCCGTCCCGTTCAATGCGCAGCTGCAGCCCATGCTTGTTTTCTTCGCCACAGACAAAACAAAAGGTGTCTTTATTCAGCTCCACAAGACGTTACCCCTTACTCATTTTCTCGAGATATCCCTTCACCGCTTCAAAACTCCTCGGCAAATCCTCTTCCTGATGGACCTCGAGGGTATAGAGCGGTGCAAGCTGTAGCGTCAGCAGGTGGCCAAAGAATCCGGTGAAGTCGAATTTCCCATCACCGGGGGGAAGATGCTGATCCTCTTCCCCATTATTGTCGTGCAGGTGTACCTCGACCAATCGTCCGCCCAGCACCTCGAGCCACTCTTTCCAATCTTTTTTGCTGAATATGAGCCAGTGACCCGTATCAAAGCAAAAGCCAAAGCGCGGGGAATTGATTGCATCGAGGAGCTTTTTGAGGGTCTCCGGTCCCTGATCGAAGATATTCTCAAGCGCCAGCGTCACACCGATTTTCTCCGCCTCTTTTACCAAAGGGGTCCACATCTCAATACTCCCGTGAAACCAGAGATCGAATACCTCATTGTGACGCCACGGATCGTAATCCGGGTGGAAGACCACGGCCTTGGGCCTGATCAAGGCAGCCAGATGCAGGACATGCTCCAGTCTCTCCTGCGTGGCTCGTCTGATCTTGGTGTCAACTCCGCCGGGGGCCAGATCCATGAACGGGGCGTGAAAGGTATAGGAGAGCCCGGCCTTGTTCAGCGCATCACCCAGATGGCGCACATCCGCGTCCTGGCACGTATCCAGGGCAGCTGAGCTAAAATATATCTCAGGATTGACCCCCCTGCCGATGATCTCATCTTGCCGTGGGATGAGGGTATCGAAGGGGACCGTGATATGGATGATCATCAGGGTTGCTCCGCATGAAGCATTTCCGCAGATTGCACCAGTTGTTCAAGCATCCCCAGGTGTTTCTTCTCACCGAGGACGATGAGGACATCCCCCTTTTCGATCAAGGTCTCCGATGAGGGATTAAAAAGCATATCACCCGATGCCTTTTTGATGGCTACGACGATCAATCCGAGCTCTCGCCTGATCCCCGATTCTCGTAAGGGCTTCCCCTTGAATCTGGAGGCATCCGCAACGGTGATCTCCTCCAATTGGAGTTCGAGGTGTTTCCTTTCAACGACGAGGTCGACGAATTCTACAATTGCCGGACGCAAGACCGCGTTGACCATTCTGGCGGCACCCATCAGATAGGGGGAGACGACCCGGTTGGCCCCGGCGCTCATCAGCTTTCTCTCCGCTCCCTCCTCGCCGGCCCTGCTCAAGATATAGATAGTGGGACTTAAGGACCTGGTGGAGAGGGTGATGTAGAGGTTGTCTGCGTCAGAGCCGGTTGCGGCGACCAGACACTTGGCCCGCTCTACCCCTGCGTTGATAAGGATATCGTCGTCACTTGCATCTCCTTCCACATACGGAAAACCATCCTCCTCGGCCAGCTTAATCCTGTCCGTGTCTTTTTCAATCACGACAAAGGGGACATCTTCGACAGCAAACTGTCTGGCAATAAAGGAGCCGATACGGCCATAACCGCATAAAACATAGTGATTCTTGAGCCTTTTAACCTTCTTTTCCAATTTTCTCCTCCCTAAGGCCGTCCGGATTTGGCCGGCGATGATGGTTTGGCCAATGCTCGCCACGATATACCCCATCACCCCAAAGCTGGATATGATGAGAACAACCGTAAAGATCCTTCCTCCCTGCGATAACCGATGTATCTCACCATACCCGACCGTGGTGATGGTGATAACGGTCATATAGAGGGCATCGAGGAAGGACCAACCCTCAATCAAACGATATCCCGTCGTCCCAGCGAAGATGAGTATGAGGGTGACAATGACGGCTATGAACAGATGGTGGCGTACGAGGTGCAACTGACCCCCTTTTTTTTGGGATGTTTCACGATAGTATAAGTGCTTTCGGAAGGCAACCCAAAGTTGGTTCTTGACATCATACCACCTCGGTGGTATATATGGTGAACATTTGTACTCCACCGGAACCATGGATCAATTGACAAAGAGACAAACGGAGATCCTTGTGCTCCTGCGGAAGTTCGTTCGTGAGCGGGGATATCCCCCCACCGTGAGGGAACTCGTTTCCTTAACGGGCAGAAAGAGTACTGCAGGGGTGCAGAAGCTCCTCAATGCCTTGGAGCGGAAAGGATACATCAGGAAGGCCCCTGGCCGCTCCAGGGGGATCGTGCTTTTGGGAGGGGTCCAATCCGCCTGGGTGCCCTTGGTGGGGTGTGTGGTGGCTGGGGCGCCAGTCCTCTCTGAGGAGCATATCGAGGGGTATTGCGCCCTGGATGAGTCCGTGGTGCCCGAAGGCGCTTTTCTCCTCCGGGTGCAGGGGGATAGCATGATCGGTGACCATATCCAGGATGGCGATCTGATCCTGGTGAGGCCCCAGCCGAGGGGGGAGGATGGGGCAATTATTGTGGCTATGGTGGATGGAGAGACCACGGTCAAAAGGCTCCGTTTCAGGAATGGATGGATACAGCTTGTCCCTTCCAATCCAGCACTGAAGTCCTTATCGATCCGGGAGGATGAGCAGTTGAGGATCATCGGCAAGGTCGTGGCTGTATTCAGGTTTTTGGAACCTGAGTTTTCCGTATCTCCCGTGGCCAGGCCGCATTGGGAATCATAGAGGGATGCACTACACCACGAGGGAGAAGATAACAGTCGGGGTTGTCTACGGCGACCAGGCGCGCATAAGGCCGGTGTGGTTTGTCTGGGACGGAAGACGCTATCAGGTGACCAGTATCAACCATGTCTGGCGTGACAAGGCCGGCAGGGAGGTGCTGGTCTTCTTTTCCGTCAGCGACGAGGCCAACACCTATTTGCTCTGCTACCATACCGTGCAGCTGGAGTGGAGCATCTGCGGGGTCTCCATGGAGGGCTGAGGGTGTTCCGAGGCGCACGCGACCGGGTAATCATGCACGTGGACATGGATGCCTTCTTCGCCTCGGTGGAGCAGCGGGTAAACCCTGCCTGGCGGGGCAGGCCCCTTGTCGTCTGTGGCGGCGGCAAGAGGACCGTAGTTGCTGCCGCCTCCTACGAGGCCAGGCCCTATGGGATCAGGTCCGGGATGCCCCTCTATGAAGCCCAGCGGAAATGTTCTGACCTCCTTGTGGTGCAGGCCGACATCCCCACGTATGTCGATGCCTCCGTCAGGGTCCTGCAGATCCTGCAGGGATTCACCCCTGCTGTGGAGGTCTACTCTATTGACGAGGCCTTTCTGGATGTTACCGGCTCCCTCATGCTCTTCCGGGGGGCGGAGCGCATCGCCCGGATGATACAAGAGAGGATCGATGAAGAGCTCAGGCTCACCTGTTCCATCGGTATCGCCCCCAATAAGCTGCTGGCAAAACTCGCCAGCGGGATGCACAAGCCCAATGGCCTGCAGGTTATCAGGGAAGAGGAGATATCCGCTCTTTTGGAAGACCTGCCGGTGGAGGAGGTGTGGGGGATAGGGCCCAGGCTCGCGACCTACCTCCATGAGATGGGGATTTCGACCTGCGGCCAGCTCGGGAGGATTCCTCTTGGCATCCTGGAAAGGCGGTTCGGTCTCATCGGTACGATGCTGTACCGCATGGCCAGGGGGGTGGATGATTCCTCTGTAGCCCCCTTTGGGGCTGCGCCCGATGCCCGATCCATAGGGCATAGCATGACCCTGGATCAGGATATATGCAGCAAGGATGAGATAGGGGGGTATGTTCTCCTGCTGGCGGAGATGGTGGGAAGGAGGCTGCGCTCCGGGGGGTATGCTGGCAGAACAGTAGTCCTGACCCTGCGCTACAGCGATTTTTGTACTTTCTCTCGCAGGATGACCATGAAGCGGTACATCACGACCGGTCCCGAGATCCATGAGCTGGCCATGAGGATATTGGATGGCATACGGCTCAGGGATGCGGTGAGGCTGGTGGGGGTGAGCCTGGCGAACCTGGTCAAGGGGAGGGTGCAGATCCCCCTTTTTGAAGGAGAGAGAAAAGGAGAGGAGCTGGCCCTGGCCATGGACCGGGTGAATGATAGATATGGGGAATTTACCCTGAGCTGGGGTCCGTTGCTGGGAGGCAGAAAAGGCCGTGTTGTGCCCCCGAGCTGGAGGCCGAAAGACGGTGATCTCATACATGCTATATCATGATACAATAGATAGAATTTTTACGATTCATTGTGTTACCTCGTTTAGGAGGTATTTGCCATGCACGTGGTAGATAAGACCAAAGAGGATTTGGCAACTGAAGTAGCGCACTTGCGCCAGCGGGTTGCTGAGTTGGAGCAGGCGGAAACCGAGCACAAGCGGGCAGAGGATGAGCTTCGGGAGAGTGAGGCGACGGCGAGGGTACTTCTGAATGCGGCCGCTGACGTTGCGGCGCTGTTAGATACCAAGGGTATCGTCCTTGACGTTAATGAAGCGATGGCCCGGAGGTTTGGACGGTCCGTGGATGAGCTTATCGGTGTGCATGGTTGGGATCTTATCCCAACGGGTATAGCCGAACGCAGAAAACCATACTTTGATAAGGCAGTTCAGTCAGGTAAACCCAGCCGTTTCGAAGACGAGAGTGGTGGAGTGTGGTTTGACACCGTTTTCTATCCTGTCCGCGATGAGCAAGGCAAGGTAACCAGTGTGGCACTTCTGGCCCGTGACATCACCGACCGCAAGCGGGCCGAGGAGGCACTACGCAAAAGTGAGGAGAAGTACCGAACAGTTGTTGAGATTTCTCCAGATGGGATTGCTATTGCTTCCAAGGGGCGCCATGTATTTGCGAATAAAAGTCTTGCCAAAATATTTGGCGTCTCCAGCCCCGACGAGCTGCTTGGTAAGCCATTTATGGATTATATTCACCCGGACTACCGCAAAATTGCAAGGGCACGATTAGAGCAACAGACCAAACGCGGGGAATTGGCTCCTTTGATAGAGGAGAAGATGCTTCGGGCCGATGGAACTGTTATTCACGCGGAGGTAGCTGCTGCTCCTTTGAAATATGAGGAGGAACAATCTGTCCTGGCAGTCATACGGGATATCACCGAGCGCAAGCGGGCGGAGGAGGCGCTGCGGGAGAGCGAAGAACGATTCCGTGTCTTGTTTGAAGGTGCGCCGGACGCCATATTTCTTACCGATCCCGAATCAGGCGAAATCATCGATGCAAACTCAGCTGCATCGCAATTGCTGTTACGGCCACGCGAAGAAATCGTAGGTCTCCATCAATCAAAGATACATCCGCCTCATTTGCAGGGAGATGAGAAGAAAAAGTTTGTTGAGTATGTTCAATATGTACGAACAAAGAAACAGACACATCTTATTGAAAGCACTGTTGTTCGGTCCGATGGGAGTACCGTTCCCGTTGAAATCTTGGCGCGAATGATTCATATAAAAGGCAGGCCGATTTTCCAAGGAACTTTTCGCGACATCACCGAGCGCACACAAACAGAGGAGGCGTTAAGGGACTCGGAGGAACGATACCGTGCTATTTTCGAAAAATCCCCGCTTGGTATTGGTATATCATCGCTTGATGGCAAGGTGGTCGCCAGTAATAAAGCCATGGAGGTCATTACCGGATACTCCGCTGCGGAGCTAAAAAAGATCAAGCTGGTTGACACATATGAGAATGTAAAAGACAGGGAAGCGTTACTAAAAGCCATTAAACGATATAGTAACGTGGTTGATTTCCCAGTGCGATTGAAACGCAAAGATGGCACTGTATACGATGCCCTTTTGAACATATCCTGCATTAATTTAGGGGGCGAGGATTTTTTACATACAATATGTCAGGACATCACCGAGCGCAAATGGGCGGAGGAGGCGCTGCAGGAGAGCGAGAAGAGATACAGAAACATATTTGAAAAGATCCCTATATCAATAATCGTGCTCGATAAAGATGGTCAAATGGTCGATATCAATCCTTATCATCTAACTCAGATCGCCAAGGGTCAAACACCCAAAGAAGACTTTGTTGGGAAGAATATTGTAACGCACCCAACTATTGTGAAGGCTGGTCTTTCTGAGACGTATAAAAAAGTGCTTGAAGGAGAGCCTTTTGATCGAAAGGACGTGTATTTTTCCCTCTTAACCACGGGAGCTGATGGCTATTTTAATGTGAGGGGGGTACCCTTGCTCAAAGACGATGAGGTGATCGGCGCTGTCGTAATACAAGAAGATATCACCGAGCGCAAGCGGATGGAGGAGGTGCTGCTGGAGTCTGAAGAAAAGTATCGCGTTCTATTTGATGCTGTTCCGGTCGGGATCGGGATAGCAGACTCGGAAGGCACCGTATATGCCGGCAACCAGAGCGTGCAAGAGATCACAGGTTACACCCTAGAAGAGTTAAAGACCATCAAAATGGGCGATATGTACGTTGACTCCGACGAGCGCAAGCAAATGTTACAAGTTTTGTGCGAGTCCGGCCAAGTGTGTGATTATGAGGTTAGACTGAAGCGAAAAGATGGAACCGTTTACCCTGTACTGCTGAATATAGACCAAATAGAGATGGAAGGACGAAAAGTATTTCTTACCGTATTACGCGACATCACCGAGCGCACGCAGGCGGAGAAAGAATTGCAAGAAAGTGAGGAGAGATTTCGTCTTGCCTTTGAGAACGCCAACACGGGAGTGTGTTTGGTAGATCTCGAGGGAAATTTGACAAAGGTTAATAACAGAATGTGCGAAATCTTCGGGTACACCAAAGAAGAACTTGAAAGCATAACGGTAAACGATATCGCTCATCCGGAAGACATTGATACCAGCCCCATGTTCATACAAAAGACGTTGAAAGGAGAGATAGATAATGACACGTTCGAAAAACGGTATTTTCATAAAAAAGGGCATGAGGTGGTGTGTCAAGTTTCCAGCTCACTTATCCGCGATTCCGAAGGTTCACCCTTATACTTCATCTCCCATGTACATGACATCACCGAGCGCAAACAGGCGGAGGAGGAACTGCGGCAGAGTGAAGAGAGATATAGATTTCTTTTTGAAAACAGCCAAACCATTAATCTCTTGATCGGAACGGACGGAAAGATCCTTGACGTAAACGAGAGTGCTATGCAATCGTTGGGATACAAGAAAAAGAGTATCATCGGAAAGAAAGTGCTTGAGTTTGTCGTCCCCGATCACAGAGAAGAAGTTGCGCAACAGTTAGCTCAAGAATTGCAGGGAGAATACAGTCCCCCTCTTGAGATAGATATTATCACAAAGAAGGAAACCCGCACCCTTCTCTTTACAAAGGGACATGCAACGCTCTTTGAAAAGGGTGAGCTGACAGGAATATTGCTCAGTGCAGTCGATATCACCGAACGCAAGCACGCTGAGGAAAAACTGAGAGATAGTGAGGAACGGTTTCGTACTATCTGCGAGACAGCCCAGGACTTTATTGCCCTCAAAGATCGCGATTGCAAATTCACGTACGTTAATCCAGCAATGGAAAGAGCTTTCGGTATTCCTGCTTCGAAACTGATCGGAAAAACGAGCGAAGCCATCTTTGGGAAGGAGAGGCCGACACGCATCATCGAGGAAGATCTTCGTGTCCTCAGGGGGGAGATTGTTGATGAAGAACATCCGAGTCCTGTTGAAGGAAACTCAACAGTACAACACATAATCAAAGTACCGATACGCAACAGTGCTGGTGAGATCATAGGGCTCTGTAACATTGGTCGTGATATCACGGAGCGCAAGAAAATAGAAGAAGCATTGCGTGAGAGCGAGGAGCGCTATCGAACGTTGGTAGATAATATTGATTTGGGGATTAACCTCATAGACCCCGACCACACTATACTTATGGCAAACGCTTCAGTGGGCAAAAGATGGAATATGTCTATGAGTGACATGATCGGGAAAAAGTGTTTTCAAGTGTTCGAACACCGTGATGCCGTATGCCCGGATTGTCCCGGGGTTCAAACATTGGCTACTGGCCAACCTGCAGAGGTTGAGCATGAGGAGGTACGAGATGACCAAGGAAGTTTTGATGTGAGGCTTCGGACTTTTCCCATCTTCGGTCAAAATGGTACAGTGACTGGTTTCACAGAAATTGCGGAAGATATCACCGATCGTAAACAGGCTGAAAAAGCCCTGAAAGAAAGTGAGGAAAAATACAGGCTACTCAGTGAAAATATCCCTGTTGCTGTTTATTCCGCATTACCAGATGAATTTTCAACAACGCTTTTCCTTTCCGGTCGGTTTTTAGAACTGACTGGTTATTCTTCAGATTATTTATTGAAAAATCCTGAACTCTGGACCCCTATGCTCCATCCAGAGGATAGAGATTATGTGTGGGAAAAAATCGCGGAACATCGACAAAAGAAAAAACTTCTTGAGTTAGAATACCGCATTATAACCAAAGATAATAAGGTTAAATGGATCAGAGATCGCGCAACACCTGTCTTGGATGAGAATGGAGCGCTAGTAAGAATTGATGGTTTTATGGAGGATATCACTCAACGTAAACAAACTGAGCAGGCACTGCGCGAAAGCGAGGAAAAGTATCGTTCCTTAGTGGAGTCGAGCGAAGACTCTATTTATTTGGTAGATCTTAATTGTAATTATATCTTCTTAAACGACAAGCATCTCTCCAGGCTTGGTATGAAGAGCAACCAAGTTGTCGGGAGGGCATATGACGAATTTCATGCACCTAAAGAATCTCAGGACTTCGCTCAAAAGGTTAAAAGAGTACTTAAGACTGGTACGTCGCAAACCTATGAGTATCAGAGTCAACGGGACGATAGATATTTTATTAGGACCTTAAGTCCTGTTACATCCCCTGATGGTGGTGTAATAAAAGCTATAACGGTGATTTCAAAAGACATCACTGAGCGAAAGGAAGCCGAGGAGAAGCTGAAAGAACGTGAGGCCTTTAACTATGCGTTATTCCACTACAATCCAGTTGAGACCATTGTGGTGGATCTTGAGGGAAGAGTGACCGCTTTCAACCTGGCAAAAGAGAACTCTGGCGACCGATTAGCCACTATCGGTGATCGGATGTACAAGGATTATGCGGGCAAGCATGAGATCGACATGCGTGCCGAGTTGATGAAGTGCATTAGCTCAGGTGAGCGCAAGGAATTTTCAGAACGAAAATATGGCGATAAATACTTGACTATAACCATATCCCCCTTTTCACAGGGAGCAATCATCATATCCGAGGACATCACCGAGCGTAAGCGCGCAGAGGAGGCGTTACGGGGAAGCGAGCAGTTTAGTTCCAGTCTTCTCAGTGATTCACCCAATCCCATCATCGTTATCAATCCTGATACGTCAATACGATATGTGAATCCTGCCCTGGAGAAGCTGACCGGTTTTTCTGCGGAAGAGTTGCTCGACCGGAAGGCTCCGTATCCCTGGTGGAGCGACGAAAGAATCTCGAAAACCGCCAAGGGTTTAAAACGGACTATGCGCCAAGGAATCCAGAGAATCGAAAACCTTTTTCAAACAAAGAGCGGGGAAGTGTTTTGGGTGGAGATAACAGCGGAACCTGTTATGCATGATGGAAAAGTCCTGTATTTGCTGACAAGCTGGATAGATATCACAGAACGCAAGCAGGCGGAAGAGTTATTGCAGAAGGAAAGAGATACTTTTTATTCCATCTTAGAAAGGGCACCCTATGGGGTAATGGTGGTAGATGCAGATGGTAATAATTCTTTCGTCAATACTGAATTTACCAATATTACTGGTTATACCCTTGAAGATATTCCCACCACACAGGAGTGGTGGCATCGTGCCTATCCAGATCAGCACTATAGAAATATGGTTATGGAGAAGTTGGAGAACGATTATACTCAAAGTAAATCTGAGGAGATATTTCGCAAGGAATTCGGGAGGACTTTTTCGAGGGCGTTCAATGTGATATGCAAGGACGGAACTGCTAAGGAGATAGAGTTCAGGACGGCTATAATAGCTGATGAAGGGAATATTTTTATGCTCTCGGACATCACTGAGCGTCAACGGATGCATGCCTTATTGGAAACTGCTGCTGCGGAATGGCGTACGACATTTGATGCCATCAACGACGCTGTATGTCTGCTTGATCCGGATGGAAAGATTATTCGGTGCAATAATGCCATGTTGCAGGTTATGGGAAAGCCCTTTAGTCAGATAACGAACCATCACTGCTGGGAAGTGATACACGGTGTTTCTGAGGCGCCCCACAGCTGTCCTATTGTGCTCGTGGGGAAGACCCATCACAGAGAAACCGAGGTTATGTTCAAAGATTCACGTTGGTTCAATATTTCTATGGACCCATTACTTGACGAAGACGGCAATTTTATCGGCGGCGTCCATATTATGTCTGATATAACCGATCGCATGCGTATCCAGAACGAACTCCAAGATTCACGAAAACAGTTGCGGAACCTTACTGTTCATTTAGAGGCCGTACGAGAGCAGGAGAGAACAAACATCGCACGCGAGATCCACGATGAGCTCGCACAGTCATTGACGGCCTTAAAGATGGATGTATCTTGGTTGGATCATAGATTGCCGAGTGATGCACAGTCGCTCAGTGAAAAGACAAAATCAATGGGCAAGCTTATTGACAGCACCATACAAACGGTGAAGAGGATTTCTGCGGAGCTGAGGCCGGGCATATTGGATGATCTTGGTCTAGTGGCAGCAATTGAATGGCAAGCCGAAGAATTTCACAACCGGACGGGGATTAGCTGTAACGTTATGGTCGATCCTCAGGATTTAACGGTGGATCAAGATCGTTCAACCGCCATCTTCCGGATTTTTCAGGAGACACTGACCAATGTGGCTCGTCATGCACGTGCAACGAAGGTTACGGTGGGCCTCAAAGAGAAGGCCGGGAGGTTAACGCTGAGAGTAAGGGATAATGGTACAGGCATTACAGAGGAGCAGATTGCCGACCCTCAGTCCTTTGGACTTATCGGCATAACAGAACGTGTCCATCCATGGGGAGGGAAGGTCAGGATTAAGGGTATCCCGGGAAAGGGAACAACGGTAATGGTAAGTGTGGAGCCAGCTCGCAGTAAAAATGACATCGAAAAAAGTGAACTCAAGGGGAGTCCTTCATGATCAAAATCCTCATTGCCGATGATCATGCCATCGTTCGAGAAGGGTTGAAGCAGATTGTAGCGGAGACTGCCGATATCGTGGTTGCTGATGAAGCAACCAGTGGGCACGAGGTTTTAGAAAAGGTTTGGGATAATGAGTATGACGTGGTGATATTGGATATCTCCATGCCCGGCAGAGGTGGTGTGGATATCATAAAACAACTCAAAGGCCAAAAACCACATCTCCCTATCCTCGTCTTAAGCATGCATCCAGAAGAGCAATATGCCGTTCGGGTCTTAAAGGCTGGTGCTGCTGGATATCTGACAAAAGAGAGCGCCCCCGACGATTTGATAACGGCTATTAGAAGGGTATCGACGGGGCGGAAATACGTCAGTTCTTCGCTTGCCGAGAAATTGGCCTTTGACTTAGAACACGACACAGAAAAGCCGTTCTATGAGACACTCTCCGATCGTGAATACCAGGTGATGTGCATGATAGCATCAGGCAAAAGGGCACAAGAGATCGCTGAGGAATTATGTCTGAGCGTCAAAACCGTCAGCACTTATCGTTCACGGATTCTGGAAAAGATGAAGATAAAAAACAACGCAGAATTAATGCACTATGCGATAAAACATGGGCTGGTGGAATGAGACCAGTGATCAGTAGACGGTTATCATTTATCAGTAAACGATTTTAAGAAAGATTTAGGCAATATGAATTCAAAGATTTAATCTTTTATCAAGAAAGCAATTAATACTTTGATGTATATTATTTTAAATTCATCAAAACAGTTCCAAAAGATGAACCCTATTCTCCCTGTAAAAATCAGATATTCATTTTTCGTTACCTGTTTCCTTTCTACTGCTTACTGGTCACTGATCACTGTTTTCTATATCTGACAACTGTCTTTAAACTTGTAAGACAAACCCCGACAAAAAAATCAGGTTTATACCGATTCCCAACCTGTATCCTTACTTATATTAATACAACTGAGTATATGTCTTTTTAGATGTGTCAACGCAGAGTTCACAGGAGGGGTAATTATGAAGGTATTTATCGCTGATGATTCGCAGGTGCTTCGTGAGAGATTACATGAGATGCTGTCTGAACTTCCAGGCATTGAAATCATGGGTTATGCCCAAGACGTTCCCGAAGCTGTCACCTCTATAAAAAAGTTGAAACCCGATGTGGTGATTTTGGATATCCGAATGCCCGGGGGTAGCGGGGTTGATGTACTCCAAGACATCAAGAAGGACGAACAAACGCCGATGGTTATCGTTCTTACCAACTACCCTTATCCCCAATACCGCAAGAAGTGTATGGAGCTGGGAGCAGATTTCTTTTTTGATAAATCAGCTGAATTTGAGAAAGTAACGGCGGTATTCAAACAGTTGAAAGAGAAAGGGAAGTGTTAGGGGGGAAAGAAGACCTTAAGAATTATAAGATACGTAAGAGAATATTTGAGGCGATGATAAGCTGCCATATGAGAAAAGCAGATAAAGGAGCAAACTGTGTTATAGCAGTTGTAAAAAAGGAACAAAGCATACTTATTAAAAAATCTCTATATTTACTTATAATATATTGAAATAATAAGATTTATTTATATTTTATATATTGTCATTTGAAGGGCTTAATCTTGAAGATAAGGGGATGATTTGCCAAAGATCAAAAGACTATGCGGAACGAATCTATAGTACAAAAACTACCATCTAAACTTATTCGTGTTTTACTGATTGAGGACAACCCCGGATACTCCGAGGTTATCAGGATCATGCTGGAAAAGGTCAGGGATGCTCGATTTGATGTGGTAAGTGATAAACGACTCTCCGATGGGTTGCAAAGCCTGAGAGATAAAAGCGTTGATGTAGTTTTGTTAGATCTCAAGTTACCGGACAGTCAGGGAATTGATACCTTCGACAAAGTTCATGCAGTGGCACCAGATCTGCCGATCATTGTCTTAACGGTGACTGAAAATGATGAACTAGCGTTCAAAGCGGCTCAGAAAGGTGCGCAGGACTATCTGGTTAAAGACCAGGTGGATGCTAAATTGCTGGTACGCGCTATACGCTATGCAATCGAACGCAAACGGATGGAAGAAATGTTACTCAATGCTGCGCAAGAATGGCGTACTACGTTTGATGGTATTAGCGATGTCCTGTGTCTTATTGACTCAGAACAAAAAATTATTCGATGCAACAAGGCCATGACGCATTTCCTCCACAAATCGTTCACCGATATTATAGGGCGCAGTTGTTGTGAACTAGTGCACGGCACGTCAGAGTCGTTTGATGGATGTCCCTTTGAACGAATGCGGAAGACTCACAACAGTGAAGCGGTCGTTTTGCAAAGAAGTGGTCAGTGGTTTAAGATTTCAGTTGATCCGCTGCTGGATGAAAATGGAAATCTTGTGGGTGGGGTCCATATCATTTCCGACATCACCAAAGAAAAGGAGATCGACAAGATGAAATCTGAGTTGATTTCCAATGTATCACATGAATTGCGTACCCCATTAAGTACCATTCAAGAGGGCATTTCCCTCGTTTTTGATGGTACCCTCGGACCCATTCAAGAAGACCAAAAGGATATGCTTGCGAGAGTAAAAAATAATATTGATCGGCTCGCCCGTTTGATCAATGACCTGTTGGACATGTCTAAGCTTGAGACCGGTAGATTGGAATTGCATAAATCATCGGTAAACATTTCAGCGTTAAGCGTAGAAGTACTCTCTTCTTTCCACAATCAACTTAAAAACAAGAAAATTAAGCTCAAAAATCTTATAAAGAAAGATATAGCCAATCTCTATATAGACCCTGATAGGATCAGTCAAGTCATGACCAATTTGATTGGAAACAGTATCAAGTTTACACCGGCAAATGGTTGCATTACGCTAGAGGTAAAAGATGCGGAACGAGAGGTGAAGATCAGTGTGTCGGATACCGGTATAGGCATTGCTCGGGAGAATATTGCCGGGTTATTCGATCGGTTCTCACAGTTTGATCGTGTCTATGGCCCAGGTGAGCGAGGAACGGGGTTGGGATTGCCCATCTCAAAGGAGATCGTTGAGATGCATGGTGGACGGATATGGGTTGAAAGCGAGGTTGGGAAGGGAAGCACCCTTACGTTTAGCTTGCCTCGATTGACTCAGGATGAGATTTTTCGTGATTACCTCACCACTGGGTTACGAGAGGCAATGCTCAAGGATTGTCCACTGTCTCTGGTCGTCATTCGTGTAAAGAATATCGAGAAGGTCATAAAAACCTATACGGACGCACAAGTCTTTGCGATCTTGCAGGAGACTGAGGAACTTATTGCGAGAACTCTGCGTCGAAAGAGTGATATCGTATCACGCTATAAGTATGGTGAGATTATCATAGCGATATTGATGGATACGGCGAAGCACGATGCCCTTTCTGTCAGAGCGAGGATTAGGCAAGAGGTTGAGACCGAGATGCATGAGAAGGGGTGGCCGAAAGATATAGAGCTTTTCTTGGATGTCGTTACATTTCCTGATGATGCCGCGGATGAGACGGAATTGATCAACAAGATTGCGCAAGACTTTTGGATGGAAGAGACAACGACACACAGGGTTACAGGAGGGGGACATGGATAAAAAGAAAGTTTTAATTATCGATGATGAACCTGATTTCGTACGTGTTGTCCAACTGAGATTAGAGGCGGCCGGATACGATGTCTTGGTTGCTTTTGATGGTGTGCAAGGTGTCAGCTCCGCTCATAAAGAGAAACCAGATTTAATCATTCTGGATATCATGATGCCGGCCATGCATGGTCATCGGGTGTGCGAGGCGTTAAAAAAATCATCAAAGACCTGGACCATTCCTATTATCTATCTCACTGCCAAAGGGAGTAAGGAAGATGAGGAATTGGCGTATCAACTGGGGGCCGAACATTTTCTGACCAAGCCGTATGATCCGCAGGTTTTATTAGAGACAATCCAAAAGGCTTTGGAACCGGGTGCTCAATTAGAAAAATATGAAAAAGGAGAGAAAGAAATTTCTTAAATAATGTGCTTCATGTGCCAGGGTACATAACCACTGCTCAATAGACTATGAAGATGGTTAAATCACAAGAATCGGAAAAAAAGGAACTATTGCTTCAACATAAATCCTTAGAAGCCTTTCGGGTTTTACTGATTGAAGACAACCCCGGATATTCCGAAGTGATACGGATCATGCTCGAAAAGGTTAGGGATACTCGTTTTGAGGTGGTGTGCGCAAAACGACTTTCTGAGGGGTTGCAGATCCTGAGCGATGAGCATATCGATGTAGTGTTATTAGATCTCAAGTTGCCGGACAGTCAAGGGGTTGATACCTTCGACAACGTACATGCACACGCACCAGATCTACCGATCATTATGTTGACGGTGACTGACAATGATGCATTAGCGCTTGAAGCGATTCACAAGGGCGCACAAGACTACTTGGTCAAGGATCGGGTTGATGGGAAACTACTGGATCATTCCATTCGTTATGCCATAGAACGCAAACAGGCAGTGAAGGGGCTCAAGGACTATGGCAACTACCTTATGGAGCAGGTAGAAGAACGCTCTGCGGCGCTGCGGGAGAGTGAGGAGCGCTACCGCGCCTTTTTCGAACAGTCCAAAGATGTAATCTTTGTTACCGACCGTGACGGTGTTATCGTCGATGTTAACCAGGCTACGATAGATCTCTTTGGCCACACCAGAGAAGAGATGATGGCGATGCAGGTTCAAAAGCTCTATGTTGACCCCGCAGACCGCATACGATTCCAGCAGTTGATAGAATCCACAGGTGCTGTTCGGGATTTTGAGGTAACATTACGTAAGAAGGATGCTAAGCCTATACAGTGTTCGATCACTGCGTCAGTGTGGCGGGCAGATGATGGAAGCCTGAGAGGGTATCAAGGTATTATTCGTGACATCACCGACCGCAAGCGGATAGAGACACATGTACGGGAACAGGCTCTCATTTTTGAGAATATACACGATGGAATCGTCATGACAGACTTAGAGGGCAACATTTTGCGCTGGAATCCAGCGGCGGAGAGGATGTTTGGGTATTATAAAGGTGAGGTTTTTCAGAAGACCATTTGTGTGCTGGCGACGAAAGTTGTGCAAGGGACGTTACGTGATGATCGCTGGATCGGGGAGATTGACTTTACCCGTAAGGATGGAACCGAGGGCATTTGTGAAACAACCTTTATTCCCTTGCGCGATCAAGGGGACGATATAATCGCGATGTTCGGCGTGTGCCGTGATATCACCGAGCGTAAACAATCAGAAGAACGACTGCAACAAAGCTACGAACACTTGCGGGAAACCCTCATTGCGACGTTTAACATCCTGGCATCAACGATTGAAATGAAAGATCCCTATACCGCGGGTCACCAGCGGCGGGTTACCACCCTCGCCTGTGCCATTGCCGAAGAGATGGGATTGACGGATGATCAGTTTGATGGGCTCCGCATGGCCGGGCTTATCCATGATCTCGGCAAGATCAACGTACCGGCTGAAATCCTCAGTAAGCCTGGGCAAATAAACGATATAGAATTCAGCATTATTAGATATCATCCCCAGATCTGTCACGATATATTAAAGACAATAGAATTGCCGTGGCCTGTTGCCAAGATTGTTTTGCAGCATCATGAACGCATGGATGGTTCGGGATACCCCCAAGGACTCAAGGGGGATGAGATCATGCTGGAGGCAAGAATCTTGGCCGTAGCTGATGTAGTAGAAGCTATGGCATCGCATCGGCCTTACCGACCTGCCCTTGGCATTAAGCCAGCGTTAGAAGAGATCACAAAGAATAAGGGCACCCTCTACGATCCTACCGTTGTTGATGTCTGCAAAAGGCTCTTTACCAGGAATAAATTTCAGTTTGAGTAACGAGAAAAACCCTCCTTTTTCTGCTTTGTAGTTCTTCATTCTCAGTTAATCGACAAGGCATGAGCAATGAAGCCTCACGTTGTTTTGCTTTGATTTTTTCGATCCATCATTGCGTGAGAAAAACTTCAATCCTAACCGACAATTAGCACAAGTTATTGACTTATAGGATAGAGGCAGATACAATTCGGCGTTTAAAACAAAGGAGTACGTCGTGGCGAAAATTGCCCCTGCCCGTGGGCTTTATTATAACCCTCAAAAGGTTGTAGACCTCTCTCTGGTTGCTACGCCGCCCTATGACGTTATTACGCCCGAAGAAGAGAGGCGTTATAGGAAGAGGCATCCTTACAACATTATCCGACTCATACTCCCATTAGGAGAGGGTGGGGTAGATCGGTATCAAGAGGCTGCTCACTATAAGCAGGCGTGGGAAAAGGAAGGTGTCCTTATACGGGATACAAAGCCCTCTCTTTATCCCTATCAGCAGGTCTTTACTTCCCCCGCTGGGGAGACAAGGCAACGCAACGGCTTCATATCATTGATAAAACTTGAACCTTGGGGACAGGGGAGTATCATTCCCCACGAGGGAACAAGCCCCAAGCCGGTAGAGGACCGTCTCAGTTTGATGGAGGCATGCGGGGCGAACCTCAGTCAAGTTTTTGCCCTCTATTCCGATCCAGCTGGAGCGGTGGAGGAGCAATTGAAACAGATATGGACTTCGTCCCCACGGTATGAATTCCGGGATGATGATGGCGTAATCCATCGCCTCTGGCAAGTGGATGATCGAACGGTCATCGCCGCCGTTGCGAAGGCAATGCAGGATAAGACCATCCTGATTGCCGATGGCCACCATCGTTATAAAACCGCGCTCATGTATCGTGACAGAATGAGAGAACAATACCCGTCCTATACCGAGCGATCTCCTTTTGAATATACGATGCTCTATCTTACCCCCATAGAAGGGGAGGGGCTTCTCATACTCCCCACCCACCGTCTGGTCATCCCCCGAGAGCCCTTTGATTTGGATGGTTTTTATACAGCTTTGAAAAAATATTTTTCCTTCACTGTATTCTCTTTTAACTATGCTGGTGGAGAAAAAAGGGCCCGAGAAGACTTTTTTAAGGCCTTGGACACACGGATCCAGGATCGGTATACCTTTGGCCTTTACATCGGTAGCGAGAAGAGATATATTCAATTAATTTTCAATGACAAGATAAATGTTAAAGAGCTCCTGGAGGGGTATCCAGAAGTCTTGCAGGAACTCGATGTGACCCTGCTTGATGGCTTTATTTTAAAAGGACTGCTCAGGGTTGACCAAGAAGCGGTGGGATTGTCAAAGGGGAGAAATGAGGCATTGGAAGAGGTTCATCAGGGGAGATATAGCGCGGCTTTTCTCCTCAATCCTCCCTCCATTCAACAGGTCAAACGTGTGGTCGATGCTGGAGAGGTAATGCCTCGCAAAACAACCTTTTTTTACCCCAAAGTAGCCACGGGTTTAGTAATCTACAAGATCGTGCCTGATGAGGAGGTCGCATTGGTGTAATGCCTGCCCTTTCATCGTCCCATACAAGAAACGAGACGTCTGATACGCTTTTCGGCGGAAAGATACGGGTACTCCAGGAAAGGAATGGTTACCGTTTTTCTATAGATGCCATTTTGTTGGCTGGTTTTGTCTGGCTGAGACGAGGGGACCGGGTTATCGATCTGGGGACAGGTGTTGGGATTATTCCTCTCATACTTGGCAATCGGGGAGATGATCCTGAACAGATTGTGGGAGTGGAAATTCAAGAGAAGTTAGCAGCATTGGCTCAGAGGAATGTTTTCATCAATGAGCTCGAAGACCTCATCACCATCTATCAGGGAGACATTAAGGAGTTGAACAATACCTTTCCGCCTTCTTCTTTTGATGTTCTGGTGACAAACCCCCCTTATTATCGGGTCACGAGTGGGAGGGTGAATCCTTATTCCCAGAAGGCCATCGCCCGCCACGAAATTACCTGTACCATCGACGATGTGCTGCAAGCAACCTCTTACCTTTTAAAGGAGGGAGGGCGGATTTTTATCATATTTCCGGCCCACAGAGCCATTACGCTCTTAGATAGTCTGCGAAGCGCCTCGTTAGAACCAAAGAGGATCCGCTGGATCTACTCCAGGGAAGGGGAGGAGGCCACGTTCATTCTCACAGAGGCACACAAAGGAGGAGGGGAAGCCGTTGAAATATTGCCCCCCTTCTATATTTATTCCGTTCATGGGAGTTATACGCAGGAGATGGAAACATTGTATTCCATTCCGCTGCAAATAATAGCAAGGAAAGGGGAGTAACCATGCAGGCAAAAAAGCTAGTAGTATTAGTGGTAATTATAACCACTTGTGCATTTCTTATCTCTTCGTGCACTGTCTTTAAAAAGAAAGAAAAAGAGGTTTATGACAAAAAAGGGGAAGGTCAGTGGGTCTACAGTTCGCAAAAACCTTCTCCATACGGTGACCAGAAAAGGGGAACGAGCTATTCCAAGAGGCCCTATCCAGGACAAGAAGGGGAGGAAGTAGCATATGCCCGTGAGACCAAGCCCTTCATTGCACCCTATCTTTTAGGGAGACTCAAGTATAAGGTAGTGGTGGTAGAGTTTCAGGACAACACCAAAAAGGGTGGTCAGGGGCTGGGGGCGCTCGTGACTCAAGAGCTGACCAAACAACTTGAAGAGAGTGGAGCAGTGGTGGTCGTGACTATGGATGCGGTAAAGAAGAGCATGGGGAGAAGCGATGCCGGTTTCCTTTCAACATCATCTGCGTTGTGGAAATTGCGGGGATTGTTAGGAGCTCAAGGCCTCGTGACAGGGACAATACAGGACGCATTGGTGGGAACTGGAGCAAGTGGAAGGGGGACCGAGGCCATGGCGGTCACCAAGCTGGAGGTCACCGTGTTCGACACGGAAACGGGAAATACCATCAGGTCCATCACAGGGGAAAACCCCATCTATGCCTCACGAGCTGTGGGGGAATTGAGTGAAGATAAAGCCCTGATCAAGGCCATCGACTTCGCCTTGGGAGGTGTTACCGAAGGTATCATAAGGGGTTTGGCCGGTCTTGAATGGTCTACCAGTGTTGCTTCTGTAGAAGGAAGCAAAATATATCTCAATGCTGGTAAATCTACTGGTTTAAAAGTGGGAGATATGGTGGAGGTCTACAGCGCCGGCAGGCTCATGAAACACCCGGTGAGTGGCGTTTCACTTGGGCGCTTACCGGGTAAGCTGAAAGGGAAAGCAAAGGTGACTGAATTTTTGGGGATTGATGCTTCGCAAACCGACATAGAGAGTGGAGGGGGGATTGCGACGGGTGATGTGGTGAGGCTGTCTAAATAAATACATACATAACTGTACAAAAACACCTCCTGCACCTGAGTGTCAACAGGAAAG
>Ga0315548_1000882_pt1 | contig 26738 bp, 19 predicted proteins | sample SalMarSW160110MG_2_FD_202540 | JGI IMG/M metagenome (GOLD analysis project Ga0315548, IMG submission 202540) | Salt marsh sediment microbial communities from the Plum Island Ecosystem LTER, Massachusetts, United States - Salt Marsh Sediment SW1601-110 ... | reverse complement strand
TGCACACCAATCATTATCCGTGACGAAGGCAAAAGTCCTTCATTTCCTGCCCCAAGGAACGTTAAGCAATCTCCCATTTCATCAAGTTATTTAGTTATTTAAGGACGTCCCTCTTCACACGGGCTTGCCCGCCACATTTCCTGGCGGGCAAGCCCGTGGCACCACTTAGTTTCGCCGATTCGCTTCGCGAACGGCAGGACTTAGTGTCACGACATCCCGACCGTAATCCCGACCACAAAAGGTCTGGACTAAAGCCGTGGCTTTCTGCTGTCGGGGTAAAGCCCTTCGTTTACTGCCTCAAGGAACGTTAAGCAATTTCTGCACGAACGTTCCCATTCACATTCATAAAAAAGCTTTATATTTTTCCGAAAAGAGTATACAATTAGTGTTACCTTACAGATGATCATGCGATAAGCGCAGACAGGTCGGTTGGCCAGGGCTTATGTGCCATTGGCGTTCTCAAAAAGGATCTTATTGTATTATGCGAAGAAAGTCATTAATCGAAACTAATCCCTATCTACAAAACTTAGAGAAATACCGTGAATCTCTGATCACCAACGTTTCGAGCTCTACGGCGATCGAAACAGGTGCTAGCGTTCAGTCTGTCGTTGATACACTCACTGAGGTTACACGCAGCATTGTTATTAATCCACCTGAGCAGAAATCGACTTCTCAATAATCTCTGAAAATAAAGCTTCCATGGGGTGGTAATTTCTGTCAATACCAGCATGTACTGCCTTAATATATTCCTGTTTCTTATATATATTATGTTTTCGATACCCCATCCGCTTGCGGTGGGGTAGTTGATTAGAATCAGTTCTCAGGGTGATTGTCGATACATGGGGATTTGAGCTGCTGACTCTCTCATGACTGCATCATTCACAGAAGGGAAATCCACGATTCGGCTTTGCCCAATCAGATCTGATCGCCGTGAGCCTTAAGCCCTTCGCCTTAAGCCATCCCTGCTTTATCCGTGACGCCAACACCCTTTATTTACTGCCTCAAGGGGCGTTAAGCAATTGCCCCTTTCATCAAGTTATTTAGTTATTTAAGGACGTACCCCTTCACGCAAACGCATGGATAGCGCCTTGGGTACTCTATAATGGGGATAGAGAGGATCCCCTCTTTCTCTTTCATTGCCCTGATTTCTGGGTTATTCAACATAGTCTGTCCAGTTATATTGTCATTGATTTTATTTAAACGGGGTCAAAAACATCCCGGGCTTCATAGGAACTGCCTGATGGTCCAATTGCTTTGACTGTATTCATCTTTCCTTTTGATCAGAAGCCAGTTCTTTTCGCCCCTGCCTTTCATTTTGATTAAAGTGAAGCCTCCTTTTAATATCTTGCCGTGGAGTTCCACAATAAGCTTTCCGGCTTCAAGGCCCTTCACTGGGTCATCTCCTTCAAAAAGGCTGTAGTTCCCTTCGTCCCAGACAAGCACTGTACCGGCCCCATATTGGTCTGGAGAGATAGTACCTTCAAAATCAAGGTATTCTAGAGGGTGGTCATCCACCATGACCGCGAGTCTCTTATCAGCAGGATTTAATGATGGCCCTTTGGGCAATGCCCATGACTTCAAAACCCCTGCCATTTCCAGGCGGAAATCATAGTGGAGTTGCCGTGCGTGATGTTCCTGCACCACAAAACGCAGCATGCTTGTACGATCCTTCAAACGCCAACCTGAAATTTTGATGTCGTTAGGTGAAGAGGCTTTCTTTCAAAACTTTTAAAAGTAAAAGTGTAATAGATTCGCCGAGCTAGGAACCATTATAAGTTGACAAAGATGACATTTACAGATGGAGGACATGCTATTTCTCAATGATATCTTTCAACTCCCTGATCCCCTCCCCTCTAGTTCTTTCTATGCCCTGACTTTTTGAGTAATGCAACATAGCCTGCCCAGTTAAATTGTCATTGATTTTATTTAACCGGGGTCAACAACGTCCCGGACTTTGCTGATCTGATCGCCTTGTGCCTTAAGCCCTGCGCCTTAGGCCAATTCTGCTTTAGCAAGGTTACGTATGCAAACCAATCATTATCCGTGACGCCGATGGAGCCCCACGGGCTTGCCCATGGGGCCACTTAGTTTCACCGATTCGCTTCGCGAAGATTGGGACTTAGTGGCATGACATCCCGACCGTAATCCCGACCACAAAAGGTCGGGGCCAAAGCCAGTCATTTCGTATTTCCTAGAATACTTCCCCGCCTCGGGCGTGGCTTAATGACCCAACAGAAGTCAAATGGAGACTTGATTTTTTGCAATTTCTTTCAGTTTTTCTTCAAGCCTCTCGTAATCACCTAAATGCGCGCGCATGATGCTCTTCCAGAGCTTGCCGTGGTTGGGCACGCGGGAATGGAGCAGTTCATGCACGATCACATAGTCCTGAAGATCCTCCTGCAATTCCGGCAGAAATGCATCAAAGGTCAACCGCCCGGTTGTCGAGTACGACGCCCACTTGGTCTTCATGGGCCGCATCGTAATGGACGGCACTCGTACCTCAAGACGATCCGCCCAGCCCCGGACGCGCTCTTTAAACTGGTCCTTTTTGACAACTGTTTTGCTCATTTGATCGTGTATGCCTTTGTGAGAAGCGAGAAGAGGTTATCCACGATCCGCGCGACCTGATCGAGATCGTCAACCCCGGCATAGATCGCGAAAGTGACCTCCTTGCGCAGCTCGCGCAGGTCCGCCTCACTCGTTTGCCAGTTGGGATGTGCAGCAAAGGCCTCCTTGACCTGCCCGGACACCTCTTCAGCGCCGACTACCCCGGCGTCGAGGAGAGTCCGGTAGACAAAGAAGGTCAGGCCGTCAAAACCTTTTTCCGTCTGCTGCCTCTTCCGCTCTTCGTTCTTCTCGATTTCTTTCAACAGGGTATTCAAGGCATCCTGTGTGCTGGTCTGGCGTTCCTCGTAGCTTTCCTGCACGGCCCTGGCCCGCTCGGCCATGGCAATCAGGAAGGGATCGTCGCTGTTTTCTTCCGCCGTCTTCTGGATGCTCTTTACCAGGTTGATAACCTTGGTGCCCTCGCCGCCCTTCTTGTTGACGATATACTCCACTGTCTCTTCGTTGATCTGCAGGAATTCGGAGACCGGCTGGATATAGCTCGTGCCCACATGGGACTGCACGAGTTCGTTGGTCTTCTTCTGGAACGCGCGGTCTACATACACCTTCTTCGTATACGCCTTACGTACTACGTCGTAGATAGCCGACAGCGTTGTGTAATTCTCGATAAATGGCCGCATAAAAGCGTCCGGCGAGATGATCTCGTAGAGCATCTCGATCTCTTTGTACTCCTTGAAAAACTCCTTGCGCCGCTCCTTGTTGCGGAAGTGTTCGATAAGATCGTCAACGTCGTGATCGTCAAAGTTCCGTTTGATAAGACCAAGATACTCAGGCGCCTTCTGGTCCATCTTATTCTTGAAAAGTACCTTGAGCAGATCAAGGTCCTTGACGATGGCGTTGATCTCATCGCTGTCAAAGGCCAGGGCCTTTTCGAGCTTATCGAAGATACCCACGAAATCGAGGACAAAACCGTGGGGCTTGACCATTTCCTCAGCCTCGTTCTCATACGGCCGGTTCACCCGGGCAATCGCCTGCAAAAGTGTGTGGTCGCGCATGGGCTTGTCCAGGTACATGGCGTAGAGGATCGCCGCGTCAAACCCGGTCAGCAGTTTCTCGGTCACAATCAGGATCTTCGGCTGCTTGCCGAAGCGAACGAAGTCCTTGCGGATCTGTTTCTCCTTCTTCTCGTCGATATGGTGTTCCTTGAGCTCCGCCGTATCGTTGTAATTGCCGGTGTAGACCACCTCCGAGTATTCCGACGGCAGGTATCTGTCCAGCGCCTTTTTGTACTTGGCGCAGGCGGGCCGGTCCACGGCCACCAGAAACGCCTTGTAGCCCAGCGGTTCTACGTTTTCCTTGTAGTGCCCGGCCACATACTTCGCGATCATGTCGACGCGCTCATCACCCTTAAGGAAGTTCTTCAGGTTTACCGCGCGTTCGAGGATTTTGTTCAATTCCGCAATGTCCGCCACGCCTTCCGTCTCGGCCAGGGACCAAAACTCCTTTTCCATCAGTTCCGTGTTCGCCAGCATCTCGTTCGGCGCCAGGTTGTAAAATAGCGGCAGCGTGGTACCGTCCTCGATACTCTCGGCGATCGAGTACTTATGCAGATACCCCTTATCATCCTCGCACCCGAATGTCTTGAACGTCCCTTTGCCGTAAACCGTCCTGTCGATGGGCGTGCCGGTGAAACCCACATAGGTAGCGTTGGGCAAACCGGCCATCAGAAAGTTACCCAGGTCGCCGCCTGTGGTGCGGTGCGCCTCGTCGATGAGCACGTAGATGTTCGACCGCTCGTTGACCTTTTCCGGCATATCTCGGAACTTATGGATCATGGTGACGATGATCCCGCGGTAGTCGTTCTTGAGCAGCTTGATCAACTTACTGATCCGGCTGGCGTGCTCCACATTATGGAGCCCCAAGGCAGCCAGGTTCTTGAGCATCTGGTCTTCCAGTTCGTTGCGGTCGATCATAAGCAGGATCGTGGGTTTTTCGCTTTCCGGTGCCTTGAAGAGCATCTCGGCGGCCTTGATCATGGTGAAGGTCTTGCCGCTGCCCTGTGTGTGCCAGATCAGCCCGCGGTCGCGCTGGGCGTCCAGGCAGCGGTCAACCACCCTGTGCACAGCCCCTGTCTGGTGCTGCGCCAGGATGTACTTGTTCAGCTCCTCGTCCTTTTCCGCGAACACGATGAAGTGTTTGAGTAGATCCAGAACGTGCCGCCGGTCACAGAAGCTCTTGACCTTGGCCTCCAAATGGCCGACCTGCTCATCCTTCCAGTTGAAGATGTTGCGCCGCACCGTGTTCCAGGTCACGCCGTAGGAAAAACCGATCGCCTCGGTTGCCGTGAAGATCATCTCAGGCACGAACAGTTCGGGCGTCTCATCGTGGTAGCGGCGGATTTGGTCCACGCCGATGGCGACGCCCTCGTCCTTGTCCGCGTTCTTGCACTCGATGACCAGAACCGGGATGCCGTTGATGAGAAAGACCACATCCTCACGGTTTCCGTATGAGCCGTTGTTGATATAGAACTCCTCGGTGATCTCGAAAACGTTGTTGCCGGTGGTCTCGTAGTCGATAAGCTTCAAGTCCAGCTCGCGGTTTTCTTCGGCACAGAAAAACTTGCCCTGATTGCGCAGAAACCCTAGAAAGTCCCGGTTGCCGAAGATGTTGGCCTGCAGGCGGCGCAGCCCCCCGGTAAGCCCGCCTTCTGCCTCACTGTATTTCGGGTTGAATGTCTTTACCTTCTCAAAAAGCAGGTTGTCGAAATAGAGCGACGTCTTGTCCGCCCGCTCCCCGATGGTCCCGCCTTCCGGGCTGAATCCCCTCCGCTGCTCCGCCTCGGCTCGGGACACAAACGTCCAGCCGATCTCCTGTGCGTATTTCAAGATGCGGCCCTGGACGGTCTTGTGTTCTCCGGGCTTGGGCATGGTGGTCGTTCCGTTTTTAAATGGGTAATGAAATGTTCAATGGGGTAATAACCCTGTTCTATTACGCCATTAACCTTTCTTTACCTCATTGATTGTCCCTCTTTGTGGCCAACAGATTATCCGCAAATGCGTTTGTGGATAATGAAACCGCATTCTATGATCTACAAATTGCCTTGTGGTCAACGAATGAGACACAAAATCATGTAAATGGTGTAATGAAAACTATTAATAGTGTAATAGCTACCCATTCATTACACCATTAACTTACCTTTTCTACCAATTTCTGCCATTTTGCTCCCCTTCCCTTGCTTATGGGCATGATTTTTCCTTCATCACGCAGGCGGAAAAGGACATGTCGAATCATGTCGCGGCTAACCGTGGGGCAAGCGATTTCAAGGTCAGAAATGCGAAACTCTTTAAAAAAGCTATCAATGGCGCCTAAAATCATATCGGTCTTACTGCCCAGCCCTGAAGAAATATGCTGGAAGCGATCCTCGAAGTCGCTGTAAGCTGCCAACAGAACACCCAGAAAATATTCGGTCCACGGCCATGGATCATGCCGACTGTTGTGCCACTGTTGTGAAGATTGATACAGCGTATCGTAATAGGACTCCTTGGTTTGCTCCACAATGCGCTCCAGACTGATATAGCGGCCTACCTCATAGCCCTGGTGATAGAGCATAAGCACGGTCAACAGCCGAGCCATGCGCCCATTGCCGTCCAAAAATGGATGGATGCAGAGAAAATCAAGCACGTAAAAGGCTGTCAGAAGCAGGGGCTCCCAGCGCTGAGCTGTCGTTTGACCTCGATAGTCCTCATGTAATGTACGCATATATTCAGCAGTTTGGTGAGGAGCCACAGGCTCAAATCGAATGTGTCGCGTTCCGTCAGGCAGGGTTTCCAAAATCTGATTGGGGGCCGATTTCCAGCGTCCACCCTCTTTGCCGGCATACTTCATTAGGTCGCGATGCAGTTGTAGCACTATATTGGGGGAAAATTGTATCTGTTCATGATTTTGATGGATGGTATTGAGCACATCGCGGTATCCGGCGATCTCCGCCTCAGAGCGGTTCGCCGGTGTGGTTTTCTCCTCAATCAGGGCCCGAATACGTTTAAGATCAGCCGTGATGCCCTCAAGCCGGTTGGAGGATTCCGTACTCTGAATCACCGCCACCTGCCGCAAATTCTCCAGCATCTCCGGAGCCTGCTTCCTGTGCAGGTCCTGGCGTCCCTTGTACTCGCCCAACTGCCGGATCACTGTAAACAAGCGGTTGGGAATGACAAGCGCATCCAGATAGTCCGACGTAAAGGTTTTCATGTCATGGCCTCCCGGAGCTGTTGAGTTGGCGTTTCAATCCCCAGCTCGGAAAGATCAAGGTCGTTGACCTGGATCTCGGCGGTCATAAGCTGGTGGAGGAGGGTGCGGAAGAGGACGGTCAAAGAATCTCTTCTGCGTCTGGCATTATTCTCATGATGAATAACCGTATCTATTGCCGCAGCAATGTCACGCTGTTCTTCAATTGACGGTCTTGCAGTTGGTAGAATATTAACGGCGCTTTTGTTGAATTTAGCATTAACTGCATATGTCTGGAGTTTTACAAAATATCCAGACTCTCTTAGCCAAATAAAGAAATGATATAAAAAGCGACCATTTACGTTTTCTTTTGGTCTTATTCTCAGGATGAATGATGAATGAGTATATTCCCCAGCAAGATCGAAATAGGCCGTTTTCCCAACATGTTCTTTGCTTCCACTGCGCCAGTTGAAAAGTAAGTCACCCTTTTTTAGAATCGTTTGATGATGCCGTTTAGTTCGAAGCTCAAAATAGTTGATTTTATTCAGGTCAAAATCTCCATCGAGAGTAATATTCTTGTTCGTAAGGATTCTCGTTCCGACAGGTTCAAAGTTATTCGCAACAGATGCTTGTATACCATATACAACGTCGCCAGTGGTTTGAAGCTCGACCACCTCCCAACTCTCCGGAATGGGGCCGATTTCGGTTTGTTTTTGGGGTTCGCCGCGGGTGCCCTCGGTGAAGAGCTTGTGCATCAGGGCTTTTTTCAGCTCGGTGGTCAGCGCAATCAGCCGCTCCTCCTGTTCAATCGCCCGCTGTAGCAGCGACAACACCGCTGCAACGTGTTGCTGCTCAGGGAGAGGGGGTATGGGCATAGGAAGTGAGTTATTGTCAAATGTTGTGTATGGAGCATTAGGCAGCGTTCCTCATTTCCTCAATACCATCGACGAATTTTATTCCACTGATTACCTTTCCTAGCTTCCGGTAGCCATAAAGACGTTGCCATCTCTTCTGAGCACACTGGCACAGCTTAAATGCCATGGTTACAACCGTCTTTGAAGAAAAGCAGCTCCGCACCTTGGCTGTCCTTAGTCTAACGGTTGAAAAGGTTGACTCTATGGGATTGGTCGTTCGTATATGTATCCAGTGCTCAGCAGGAAAGTCATAGAAGCTTAACAATGCATCCCGATCCTTTGTAAGGCATTGGGTAGCCTTGGGATATTTTGCCTCATAGAGGCTGATAAAGGCATCACAATGCCATTGGGCTTCTGCTTTATTGGGTGCCATCCAGATCTGATGGAGTTTCTCCTTGGCTTTAGTCTGTAAGCTCTTTGGCAATTTATTCAAAACATTGGCGGTCTTATGCACCCAGCACCGTTGCCAGCGGGTAGTACCATACACCTTGGTGAGGGCCTTCCAGAAGCCAAGGGCGCCGTCACCGATGGCCAATTCAGGAGCGGCTGTGAGCCCTCTGTGCTTCAGGTCGAGGAGCAGCTCTGTCCAGGAGAGCTCGCTCTCTCTGAATCCGCTGGTAAGGGCAAGGAGTTCCTTTTTACCATCTTCGGTGGCGCCGATAATCACCAGAAGGCACTGTCTTTCTTCCATGCGCACGTTGCAGTAGATACCGTCAGCCCAGATATAGACGTATCGCTTATGAGACAGATCTCGTTTTTGCCATTGCTCCAGATCCTCCTGCCATATGTCTTTCAGACGGCTGACCGTGGCGGCGGATAATCCGGGGGCATCTCTCCCAACCAGTGCTGCAAGCGCTTCGGTGAAATCAGTAGTGGAGATACCTTTCAGGTACAGCCATGGTATCAGCTCTTCCATGCTTCTTGTTTTCCGGAGGTACGGAGGCAAGAGGGAAGAGGTGAAGCGGAGAGGCCCTGATTCATGATCCGGTTGGCGATCCCTGGCACGAGGGACCTTAACAGATATCTGGCCAATCCCGGTTTGAATATCACGCTCAGGGAGATAGCCATTGCGAACCACTCTCTGGCGGTCCTGATGGTCTTTGAGATCGCGGTACTGGGAGAGAAAGCCTTCTATCTCTGTTTCTAAGGCCTCGGTCAACAATTTTCTGGCTCCTGCGCGTAGGACATTGTTTATAGGGTCATCAACAAATGGCTCTGGCTTTTTAAAATCAAGTACGTTATCTTTGCTCATGGTGTGTGTATCCTTTCTTTTGAATGTTTTTATTTCCCGGGTTCTTGGTCAGTTCCCGGAAGGATACACCACCTAATCTCTCAAACACAACTTTTGGTTATATCTCGTGAGATCGTCCCCTAAGCTCCCATGCTATTTGATAAAATTACCTGAAAATATTGACATTCAAGTTTGGTTTAGCGTATTCTTTGCCAGTTTCTTTTGGTTTGTTCGGTTGGAGTTCTATTGCCCTTCAGGATTTAAATCACCAACAAACCGCTTTTTTGTATATGGCCTCAAACGAATAAGACTCCAGAAATGTGGAGGCACAATGGAAGACCGATGGCTATCAGTGGAAGAGATTTCATCCTACCTCGGAATCAAACGGGATACCGTTTATCGGTGGATTACTGAAAAACAAATGCCAGCGCACCGGATGGGTCGCCTCTGGAAGTTCCGAAAGGAGGAGGTGGATGAGTGGGTAAAGTCTGGTGGAGCCGCAGAGTCAGACTACAATAATTCAGTTTCGGGGGAAAAGTGATGGATGTTCTGCTGACATTCACGGGATTTCACGACCCCTATTTCAAGGGATTGGTTGACCAAGAGGAGCATCCTGGTCCTATTCTTTCCTTGCTAAGCACACGCTCATTCGATCACATCTTTCTTTTCGATACGCCCTCCACCCGAAAGGTTACTAAGGAAACTGAAGACACCATTTCAAGACTTTATCCTGACAGCAAGGTTCAGGTTCTTGAAATGACCATTTCCGATCCGACCAATTATCATGAGATATTCAGGGGCCTTAGAGAGCACCTCCATAAAATCATTGAGGATTTTGCTTCAGCCTGTTTTTTTGTTGCCGTTGCTTCCGGAACTCCTCATATGCATGCTTGCTGGGTTCTCCTTGCGGCATCAGGTGAAATCCCTGCTCGAATACTGCATGTCCGACCCCCCCATTTCGTGACGAAGGAACGTCCGCTCGTAAGCGAGGTGGATTTGTCCACTCGGGATTTCCCGACAGTCAGGTTTCAGGACAAACTGATCAAATTTGAGGAAAGCCAGATCGATGTCGACTCAGTCAGAGTACAACTCGGTATTGTGGGGGATCACTCTGTGATGCAACGTTCACTCGAGATGGGTGCGATGCTGGCCCCATCGCAAGCTCCGATTCTCATTCTGGGTGAGACAGGCACAGGAAAGGAGCTGTTTGCCCGATACATCCACACGTTGAGTGGAAGACCACGGGAAGCCTTCGTCGCTGTAAACTGCGCGGCAATTCCAGAAGACCTTGTTGAAAGCCTGCTGTTTGGTCATAAAAAAGGAGCCTTTACGGGAGCAATCAATGACCAGGTTGGCAAATTCGATACAGCGGATAAGGGAACGCTATTCCTTGATGAACTTGGAGATCTACCCCTACCAGCACAGGCTAAACTATTGCGCGTTCTCCAAGATGGGCTGGTGGAGCCGATCGGGCAAGCCAAGGCACATAAAGTTGATGTACGGATTGTAGGTGCAACCAATCGGGATTTGCGGAAACTGGTAAGACAAGGTAAGTTCCGGGAAGACCTTTTCTACAGGATCAATGTAGGTGAAATCCAACTTCCCCCGCTGCGTGAAAGGCGCTCCGACATCCCTAAACTGGCGCTTCACATTCTCGATAGCCTGAATAGTTCGTTACGACGACCAAAGAAGCTGTCAGCGGAAGCTCTATCGAGGCTGCAATCCCACCACTGGGAGGGGAACGTTCGCGATCTTGAAAACGTCATCGAGCGATCTGTTCGGCTCTGTCGGCATGATGTCCTGGATGCTGATGACCTCATGATCACTGAGCCGATCACCTATGCGGATCCGCTGGATGCGCTTCCTGATCCTTATGAAGGGTTCTCATTGGACGAGTTCCTTGGCAGTGCTAGAAAGCAGATTATTCTCCGGGCTCTTGAGGCAGCGAACGGAAACCAAAGCCAGGCAGCTCGAATGCTTGGAATCACCCCCCAGGCGGTTCACAAGTTCCTGCAGCAACCGAAGCGTAAAACTTAAACCTGAGTTTAAGATGTTTCAACCTGGGTTGAAAAATGAAATAGAATAGCGCCGAGCCGTGAGAGAGGTAAGGCATTGATTTTCAACAACTTATACCTATTCAAATACTGTGGCATGGACCTTGCTTTATTTGGAGTACAGTAAGGATAAACCGTGGTCCAAAAACAGAAAGGAGCAACCATGCCAACTTTTACAGTCACGTCAATCATCGATGGGGATACGTTCGAGGTTTCCCCGCAGTGGAAATGGAACGGCGCAACCGGCACGCGTGTCCGCCCGACGGGATATGACGCCCCGGAACTGCACGCTTACGGCGGTCAAGCCGCCAAGGACAAACTGTCGAGGCTCATTTATGGGCAGCAGGTGGAACTGCGAACGGCCTACAGGGTAGACCGTGGCCGACTGGTCTGCGAGGTATTTTTCGGTAACAGGAACCTCGCGGACTATTTCCCAGCATATCAATAACAGGAAGGGCCCGTAATGGCACGGAACGAACGCACAACCTGCAAAGAACTGATCGAACCAGCCCTCGCCAATGTTGGGTGGGACTGGGAGGAACAGCTGCGTATCGGGCCGGGCCGTGTCAACCTCACCGGCGATTCTCCAGAATCGATGTACGATGAGACGCAGGAGATCGTTGCTGATTACCTCCTGCGTCACCGCGGCATACCCCTGGCCATCCTTGAAGCCAAAGCCGAATCAGAGAGTGCCGCCGATGGCATGCAGCAAGCCTCACGCTATGCCCAACGTTTGCTTATTCGCTTCTCTATCGCTTCCAATGGCAATGACTGGATTCTGACGGACAATGAGACCGCTGACTTCGAAACCCTTACCTCGCCGCCATCGCCGGAGGACATCGTCGCACGGCTGGGGGTTACCATCGATTGGGATCGATGGGAAGAGGCCTTTGGGGCGGGATACCATGTCGATCAAATCACCCGCAAAAAGGTCCGTCCCTATCAGGAAATGGCCATCTCCAAGACGCTTTGGCAATTCGCACAGGGAAACTCCCGCGTGCTGCTGCTCATGGCCACCGGCACCGGTAAGACCTTTGCGGTGTTTCAGCTTGTCTGGAAGCTGATGAACGGCAATGCGCTCAAGCGACAGCATGTGCTGTTCCTCACCGACCGTAACAGCCTTAAGGATCAAGCCTATCGTGCCTTTTCCGCCTTTACAGCGGATGAACGTGTGACCATTGACAAAGATACCGTCGCCAAGGGGCAGCACCTGGTCGGTAAAGTGTTCTTTGCCAATTATCAGACCCTCGACGAAGAACTGGACGGCAGAAAGGTTTTCGAACACTACGACCCGGACTTTTTCGACCTCCTTGTGGTCGATGAGTGTCACCGCTCCGGTTTCGGTGACTGGTTTGGTGTATTGCAGCATTTTGAGTCTGCGCTGCAACTGGGTCTTACCGCCACCCCGCGCGAGCTTGAAGAAGGTGCGCGAGCGCTGACGGAAGAGGAAATACGCCGGGACACCTATCACTACTTCGGCGAGCCAATCTACACCTACAGCCTCAGGCAGGCCATTGAGGACGGCTACCTCGTGCCGTACCTGCTGGAGGAACGGATCACCAATCTTGATGAGAATGGGTATACAGGTCCCGACGGAACGTATTACACGACTTCAAATTTCGAGCGCGATATCCGAATGCCGGATCGCACCCGGGCCATCGCCGAGGATCTATGGGATATCTTGGGCAAGTACGGATTGCGAGATGAGAAGTCCATCGTTTTCTGCGTGGACGACACCCACGCTGCGTTCATGGCCCAGGAGCTGCGCCGTCTGACCGGCGATAACGATTACGCTGCCCAAATCACGCGTGCCGCGCGCCACAGCCACCAGCTGGAGCGGAATTTTGCCATTGTCGGCCCCAGCAAGCCGCGCCTTGCTGTGACGGTGGACCTTTTAACAACCGGGTATGATGCCCCCGATGTCAGAAACATCGTTTTTGTTCGGCCTTTGCGCAGCGCAATCCTCTACAAGCAGATGAAAGGTCGCGGTACGCGCCTCTGTGAGGATATCAACAAGCGGTATTTTACGCTATTTGACTACTCCGGTGCGAGTCAACTCGAGGATGCCGAGTTCGACGGACACCCCGCTAACCGGCAGAAAGGTGCGCAGCCCAAGGCCAAACCCAAGAAAAAGACAGGCGAAGACGCTATGCCCAAACCGATCGGTGATGGTGTTTCGGTCATCATCTCGGCGACCAATCGTTATGTCTGCCTGGCTGACGGACGTAAGATACCATTCGAGGAATACACCGAGCAGTCCCGCGAACTCATCCTCAACGTCTCTACCGAAAGTCTCGATGAATTGCTGGCCATCTGGATCGACAAGAAGAGCCGCAAGGAACTGCGCGAGGAGCTTCGAGACCACGACATCTACCCTGCCGCTTTCAAACATTACCTTGATCTGCCTCACACCGATGACGTGGACATCCTCGCCAAGGTCGGTTTTGAGTTGGTCCGCGTACCCACTCGCCCCCAGCGGGTTGACCGATTCTGGCATGATGAAGCGCAATGGCTATCTTATAAAATGGGAATCGCCATTCCCAATAAAGCTCAAGTCATCCCTTTTCCAACCCCGGAACCCCTGGCCATGGTTGCTGAACCCCGGGCTGCCTATCAAACGTCTGACAGTTTCAAAATCCGTTTCTGGCAAACCGCACTGGACCACTATGCGCTGTTCGGCATCGATGATCTGGAACAGGCCCGCACCTATGGTGCCCCGCAGTTCGTCGAACAGTTCGGCAGCTTCCAGACATTGAGCCGAAGTTACGGCGGTGCGCAACACCTCAAGGCGGACCTTGAGGAGGTAAAACAGCACCTTTATGTGCCGATGACAGCTAATTAACGCCTAATTTTTTTAGGAGGGATTTTCAATGGGAACCAAAAAAGTAAAATACAACAAGGCTGATCTCACTAAATTACCTAAAAACAAACCTGTCCTGTATAGGATTGAAACCGATGGCGGCAATTTAAATTACGTCGGCACAGCCAAACGCGGCCGGATTCAGGAACGCCTTGCCGAACACATCGGCGAGATCCCGGGTGCGACGGTTCGTATCGAACAGTTTGATTCTATCGACAAGGCTCGGGAAAAAGAAGCCCGTATCATCAAACGCAGCCAACCTAAATACAATGAGAATGGGAAGTAGGTTCTGATTCTTCAACGGCTTTGGACCTGAACGCGAAGAAGTTTATTCAATGGTAAAGCACTCGGGAGTGAATCAAATCAATGCGAAACAACAATGACCACCGCAGACAGGAAGTTCAACAGATCGTCAAGAACGCCTGTGACCAGCTCAACCAGGAAGGTGTGGATGCCCGCAACTATGTCGAACAACTGGCCTGGCTGTTTTTCCTCAAGGCCTTTGACGAGGCTGAATCGCGCAAGGAAGAAGAAGCCGCTTTCGACGATACACCCTACGAACGTCGCCTGTCCGGTGAGTATGCCTGGTCAAGTTGGGCCCAGGACACCGATCATCCGGACCGAATGCTGGAATTTGTGCAGGGCAAGTTGTGGACCAGGCTCACCAGTCCCGACCCCAAAAAGGGGCTGGGCAATGACCTGTTGGCGCAACGTTTTCGTCGCATCTTCGATAACGTACGCAATTACTGCCGCCGAGGGGCCTCCTTTGCCAAGGTCGTTCAACAGGTCGACAAACTGCATTTTTCCAGTGAGACCGATGTCATCGTACTCTCGGAAATTTACGAAGACCTCCTCAAACGGGTAGCCGCCGACTCGGCCGGGTATGCCGGCGAGTTCTACACCCAGCGCCACATCATCCGCGCCATGGTCGAGGTTGTTAAACCCAAAGCAGGAGATCGCGTTTACGACCCGTGCTTCGGCACGGCCGGTTTTCTGGCCGAGGCCGCCGACCATATCCGCGACAACGCCAATCTTAGTGGCAAGCAGCTTGACAATCTCCAGCGTCATACCTTTTACGGTCTTGAGAACAAGCCGCTGACCTACCTGCTGGGTACCATGAACATGATCCTGCACGGGATAGAAGGGGCGAATTTGGAATTGGCCAACACGCTTGAGGTTCACAGCCAAAACGTGAGCGAAAAGGACAAGTATGATGTGATCCTGTCCAATCCTCCTTACGGCGGAAAAATGGCCCAATCAATGCAGAATAATTTCCGCGTGAAATCGGCTGCCACCGAGTGCCTGTTCGTGCAGCACATCATGGCTAACCTCTCCAGGGGCGGCTGTGCCAGCGTGGTTATCCCCGAGGGCGTGCTCTTCCGCGGCGGTCCGGACCAGAAAGTTCGCCAGGAGTTACTGGAGCATTTCAACTTCCATACCATTCTGTCGCTGCCAGCGGGCTGTTTCCTGCCTTACACGGGCGTCAAGACAAATGTAATTTTTTTCGAACGCCCTAAGATCCAGCCAAAGAGCGGCAAGATGACGACAGAGCGTGTCTGGTTCTACGAACTGACCAACGATGGATTTGAGCTGAAGCAGACGCGCAAACCCATCGACGGCAGCCAGATCCCCGATTTTCTGAAAAAATGGAAGAACCGCACCGAGGGCGAAAACTCCTGGACCCTGTCCATTGAAGAAATCGTCAAGCGGGGTTACGACCTGTCGGCTAAGAACCCCAACCGCAAGGACAACTACAAACACCGCCCGGCGTTGGAGCTGGTGCAGTCGATTAAGGCCAAGGAAGAGAGGGTCATGGATTTGCTGAGTGAACTGGAAATCATTCTGGAGGGTAACGAATGATTGCACCTTCAAAATGGAAAGAATTTTCGCTTGGTGAGATAGCTCAGTATTTGAATGGTAAGGCATTTAAACCTGCGGACTGGGGTAACCAGGGCTTCCCCATAATTCGGATTCAAAATCTCACAGATCCAGAGAAGCCGTTCAATTACTTTGATGGTAACATTGAGGATAGATACCAAATTGATACCGGCGACTTGCTGATCTCTTGGTCAGCGACTTTGGGCTCTTTTATTTGGAACCGCGGACCTGCAGTTTTAAATCAACACATTTTCAAAGTTTTGCCAAACACTCACCTGGTGGACAAAGAATTTCTCCACTTCCTTGTTCTTACCACTTTGGATGAAATGGCAAAGAATTCACACGGCTTAGCCATGAAGCATATTACAAAGAAGAAATTTGAGGCACTGAAGGTTACTATTCCTCCCCTAGCCGAACAACGCCACATCGTCGCCCGCATCAAGGTGTGTATGGAGCGGGTGGAAGAGATTGAGGAGTTACAAAACTCCATAACCTCTGAATGCTCGATCATGCCAACCGCCAGCAAGCACGACTTGTGGAATGAATGCTCCAGGCTGTTTGATCCAATTCCCTTAGGTAAGGCTGTTTTGTCAGCCAAGAATGGGCTCTATAAGCCGAAGAAATTCCATGGTTCAGGCACAGTTCTGCTTCGGATGTTCAATATCAAAGACGGTGAGTTGATTCTCGATCGCATTGAGCGCTTGCAAGCTACCGAGAAAGAAAGTGTAGATTTCGCAGTCATGAACGGCAATATTATCGTTAGCCGTGTTAATAGCCGAGAGCTTGTTGGCAAATCAGCTTTTGTTCAAGGATTAGAAGAGCTTGCAGTCAACGAGGCCATGATCATTCGCCTGCAGATTGATGAGAACAAAGCGGATGGTCGTTTCCTGACCTGGCTGATGAATAGCCCACAGTTTCTTCATGATCTGAGGGGGCGAGCCAAACACGCAATCGGACAATCAAGCATCAATCAATCGGACCTGCTTGGCAGCAAAGTTCCGTTGCCCGGAATTAAGGAGCAGCAAGCCATCGTTGACGCAAAAACCCGGCTTCTGCCCATTGCATTCCACCTTCAGGCAGAGGCTGCAGAGCAAGAAAAACTGATTTCAGGGCTCCGTGATTCCATTATCCGCAAAGCCTTCTCTGGAGAACTATGATGCATCGTACCAAACTACCGGATAACTTCAGTATGGAGGTCAGTATCCCAGCGGACGAGGAAGGGTATTTGGACCGGGAATGTCCGAATGAAGTATACAAAGCGGCGTTCAAGGTTCTGGCTGACGACTGGAAAGTAAAGGTCCGTGACGAAGAGGTCTTTTGTCCGGTATGCGGACATACTGCAACCTCGGACGAGTGGTTCACCGAAGCGCAACTGGAACACATGCAAAGCGCATTTATGGCTAAATTTCAACCTGTCCTCGATAACGAAATGAAGCGCATGGCACGTGACTTCAATCGTAGCATGCCCAAGGGCGGTCTAATCAGCATGTCCATGAGCTACAAGCCCTCGCGGCCTGTGGCTATGGTTCCGTTAGAGGCAGCAGAACTGATGCAACAGCGCTACGCATGTGAGTCCTGTGGTTGTCGGTATGCCGCGATAGGAGCGGCCTTTTTCTGCCCGTCCTGCGGCCATAATTCGGCGCGCACAGCACTCGTGGAGACCCTGACAACGATTCGAAGATTGCCTGAGATCCGGGCAGCGCTGGAAGCAGGGCTCAATCGCGACGCCGTGGCCAACGCCTACCGGATGATACTCGAAGAGAACATGGGCAAATTGGTGGCGGCGTTCCAGCGGTTCGCTGAATCGGCTTTCGAGGTGCTTCCCAATGCGGGAAATTTCAGCCCACGCCGCAACCTGTTTCAGAACCTGTCTCAGTCAAGTAACCTTTGGGAGCAGGCTATTAGCGTGCGATATGAATCCATGCTTTCACCCAGTGAGTGGGGAGAGTTACGGCGCTATTTTCAGCAGCGCCATGTCCTTGCACACAAGGATGGCATAGTGGACGAAAATTACCTGGAGAAGACGGGCGACCAGCAATATCAGGCCGGTCAGCGCCTGGTCATCAAAGAATCGGATGTTTTGCGCTTCACCGATTTGGTGGAAAAAATTACTAGCAAGTTACAAGCAGCTTGCGCGGTTTCAGTGGAAAGCGAAAGGAATAATGATCAAAGTGACTGAAGAGATGTCACAATCTCAAATCTGGTCGGTGCTCGACAGCCTACGTTCCGAGTTACCCACCCATGATGTGGGTGTGGCCTTGGCCGCGTTGATCTACCTGCGTTGGGCCGACTTCCAGGAAGCCGAACTGGAGGCCATTGCGGCTTTTGACGAGGTTGATTACGAACCGGTGCTGCCCGCCGGACTGCATTGGCGAACCTGGCATGAACTTCCTCCCAAAAAGCTGCGTGAGTTCTTTGGAGAACAGCTCTCACCGACTTTAGAACGGCTTAACAATTCCCGGCATAATAAGATGGCAACGCATCTGCACTGTGTTGCCCCTGCGGTAACGAAATTGGCGCGTCTGTCTTCCCCTTCTCTGCGAGCGCTTGTCCTTTGGCTGGCCGAGCAGCCCTTCGAGACACCTACCGACCGCCGGATAATTTTGGACGTATTCGACGCAGTGTTGGAAAAAACGCGTGATAAACACACAGGCGAGTTCCGCACTCCCGGCGCTGTCGTTCGGCTGATGGTTGAGCTGGCCGCGCCTGTTGCTGGCGACCGTGTTTATGACCCATGCTTCGGCTTTGCAGGGCTGCTGACCGCTGCCAGTGATTACGCTCGGCGAACCGGAAAGGATCGCTTCAGCCGCAGCGGCGCACAACCGTTAAACGTTTCGGGCGTCGAGTTGAATCGGAATGCCTACCTTATCGGGCTTACGCGGTTGGCACTTGTGGGGATCGATGATCCTCAGCTTGAACTGGGCAGCAGCCTTGAGCGCACGGCGTCGAATAATCCGCAGCGCGACGGTTTCGATGTGGTGCTGGCAAACCCTCCCTGGGGCATGCGTAAAGACATAAAGGGGCTGGACCACTTTCCTGTGAAGACAACAGACGTTACCGGACTGTTCGTTCAGCATATATTGGCCCAGCTGCGGCCTGAAGGTCGTGCTGTGGTTGTGGTCCCACAGGGTTTTCTTTTCCGCGGCGGTCGTGAAAAACGCCTGCGACGCCTGCTGCTGGAGCAACATGGGGTTGAGATGGTTGTTGCCCTGCCGGAAGCAACCTTTTTACCCTACACGGCAATTCGAGCCGGCCTTCTTGTCCTGCATCGCAATGGCCCGACAGAGCGAATCCGGATGGCTGATGCCGAGCCGCTTTTTACGAAGGGCAAGGGCAAACAGTCCGCCTCCCTTCGTGAGGATAGAGTCGTGGAGTTTGTCCGGAGCCTGCGGTTACCAGAGGCGGATAAGTACTGTTGGGATGTTGAAGCCGCTTCGCTTACTGAGGTGGATTGGGATTTTACTCCAAAACGGCGCGATCAAAGCGGCCTGATTGAGATTATGGATTCCCTCGGGGCCAAGATCGATGTCGTACCGCTCAAGAAATGCTGTCGAATCCTGAGTGAAAGGGGTTTCAAGCGTGATCAGCTTGTTGATGAGCCCCCGCCTCGTTTTGAGGCTCTGGGTCAGGAATCGCTGTTTCCCGAAAATCATCCGACTCAAAAGTCCGTCTTCGAAACGCCCATTATCCCGTATATCCGCATCAAGGACATTCGGCAGGGGCAAGCCACGAAAGGATCTTCCTGGCTTACCCGGGAAGCGGCCTCGTCTTTGGATGCTAGATGGAAACTAAAGACAGGCGATGTCCTGCTTTCCAAGTCAGGCACAATTGGCAAGACCGGTGTCGTTCGTAATGGGGCCGTGGGTGCAATTGCGGCCAATGGGATGTTTATTCTGCGTCCTGATCTGAATCGCCTAGATCCGCAATTCCTCTGGGCCTATCTGGGCAGTCATGAAGGCCGAGCCTGGCTTGACGACAAAGCGCGCGGAGCCACCATCCGCCACTTGTCCAAACGTATCCTCGATGACATGCCGGTCCCACTGCCTCCGCTTCAGATCCAGCAGCGTGTAGCAACCCATCATCGCGAGTATGGGACCGATATTCTGGATCACTTGGCGCAACTGCTGATAGAGGGGGAAAACGATCCTGTCGCACAATGGGTTGACGATGCCCTGCGGTATCTGAAATCGGAAAAAAGTTCCGGCTTTAAGAACATTGACATGGCGCCGTTGATGCATTCCCGAGTGCTCGGCGGGGGATTTACCGGCGCGCGAAATCGGGTTGCCCATCAAGACGCGGGCCAAAATCAGCTTGGCCCCTGGGTCCTTGCTTTGACAGAAGCGGTGGACGCATTGCGCAACTCGGATGAGATTCCACACGGAACCGCTTTCTACAGCCTGCTGCAGCAGGCCGGGCACGCGTTGGGTCGTGCTGAGGCGGTCCTCACAGGCCACCTGCCCACTGAGAAGAAAGCCCGCGAGCTTACCCGTGCCATTGCCGGGCGGGTGGACAAGGCTATGGCGGTGCTTGCCAGTGATGTTCGCATGGCGGTCTCTTGCGACACAGACACCCTGCCGCCCGGGGGGACGGTCAATGTTGATATAGTCATTAAAAACCAAGGGGCTTTGCCATTGCGCGATGTTCGCGCGTCGACGCAACCGGATTGGGGCGGCGGCAAGATCGGCTACCTGGCCGAGAAGGAGAGTAAGCGATTCACTGTCTCCGGTCTCACCCCGAGGGAGGCCGGTAAATTCTCATTACGTGTAAGTTGGACTGGGCTGGCGCTTGACGGTCGGCCAATCGATGGCGAGGGCGAGATCGCTTTCAATTTGGTCGTGTCAGAAACGGTTGAGGGTATCGATGTGCCGGGTCTCGGAGGAAGCCCTTATGTCACTGCGGACCCGGTTAAACCAGATCGCAATGATGTATTTTTCGGCCGGGAGGAATTACTGGACCAGATCCGCAGACAGATCATTCAGACCGGCAATGTGGTTATCCTTGAGGGCAACCGCCGCGCTGGCAAGTCATCCATTCTTTGGCATCTGGCGGGTCCAAATACAGTACCAGGATGGTTAGGAGTCTACTGCAGCCTGCAGGGTGCTGAAGGTAGTAAAAATAGCGTAGGGGTGCCAACCGTCGAGGTGTTTCGTGAAATAGCCATAAGCATCGCCAAGGCAATTCAGGCCATGGGGGGCGACACGCCCCTTCCCGATGGCGGCTCCCTTGCGGCAGGGGAAAAGTTGGGCATCGCCAAGGCCTGCCGGAAAGGCATAGGCGAGGAGTCCCCTTTTTCCGATCTCCGTGAATATGTGGACGCCGTACTGGGGTGGCTCTCGCATCGCGGCCTTGGTCTGCTGCTGATGCTCGATGAATTCGAAAAGCTGCAAGAGGGTATCGATAGGGGCATAACGTCGCCCCAGGTGCCGGAGAATATCCGGTTTCTCGTCCAGACCTATCCAAGGTTTTCCGCCATCCTCCCCGGAGGGCGGAGGTTGAAGCAGCTGCGGGAAAAGTATTGGTCGGCCTTATACGGTATCGGTACCCGATTCGGCGTGTCTTCATTGCCCGAGCCAGCCGCGCGCCGACTGGTCACTGAGCCGGTCCGTAGCCGACTGACCTATACCACTGAAGCGGTGGATCGGGCCATTTACCTGACCGCCAGTCAGCCTTTCCTATTACAGTGTCTTTGTAACCGTGTATTCGACATTGCCGCCCAGCTCAAGATCCGCTCTGTAACAATAGACCTGGTAAACCGGGCGGGCGATGTGCTGGTGGAGGATAATGAGCACTTCGCCACAATTTGGGATGAGATCGAAACTAATCGGCGGCGCTTTATCCTTACCCTCTGCCACAAGTCTGCCTCAGATCCAGATCCGCTCCAACTGGGGATACTTCAAGAGCATCTTTTACGTTACGGCATCGAGGTAGGCGATGAATCCCTTATCGGAGATCTGGAGGTTCTCCGGCAACTGGAGCTGGTGAAATTAGTTGGCAGTATTACCGGCGGTCGCTACACGCTCGCGATTCCGCTCATGGGCACCTGGATCGAGCGCCAGCAGGATATGGCGGTGGTGCTCAGCCGGGCAAGACTGGAAACGGAGGATTGACATGGATAATCCAAGATTCCCCATTCTAGGCGCCGAAATCCCCAGGTTACTGGCAAGGGAGGCGATCATGGCGCGCATCTGGAGCGATCTGACCAAAGCCACCCCCAGCAACCTGTCCCTTGTCGGTCCGCGTTATGTCGGCAAGACGGTTATCATGAACGCCCTTGCCCAGCGCGCGGCCGACGAAGCATCTCCCTACTCTTTCGCTCTCCACTGGCACCTGGGCCATGTTGCGCCAGTATCGGATGACGATTTTATCGCCCAGCTCTGCGAGAAGCTGCAAGCATGTCTTGCCGCATCCGGGAGGGACACTTCCGACTACCGAAGCTACCTTAAAAATTGCTCATTTGCCGAACTCCGGGAAGTGACGGATGCCCTGGATGATGAGGGACAGGCCATCCTCATGCTATGGGATGGATTTGACAAGCCGCTGGGCCAGGGGAAACTGAGCGGTCATCTTTGGGACCAAATGCGAACATTATTTTACGGTAAAAAACACAAAATTATTACCGCCACCCGGAAGCCCTTGAGAGAACTGATACGCAGCCAGGATGCCATCACAAGCCCTTTCTGGAATATCTTCGATATGAATCCCGTGCGGCTCCAGGCATTTGACTCCAATGACTGCGAGGCAGTACTGGGCGAATTGGCCGACTACAATTTTCAGGCAGGTGCGAAAACCGAACTGATCAACTGGACTTCGGGTTTTCCACCCCTTTTTCTCGGGGTTCTGAACCAGATCGTCCGGGACAACCCCGGCAGTTCGGTGAGCAATGAAGCCGTCAATCAGGCTGCGGAAAAAGCCCTAGGAGAGCTTTCCGATATCGTTGCTGATGTGTGGCAGGATTGCCCTGCCGGCGCACAAGACCTTTACCTTCATCTTGTGGATCGTGGAGATCTTTCTTCTTCCGAGGCAGGCAGGCTTGAAGCGGCATGTCTGCTTGAAAAGGGTTTTGCCGGGGAATCAGGCCGCAAATTGAATGCCATCTGCCGTATGCTTCAGCGGTACCTTCAAGGGCAAGGGCAGGATACCGGCAGCATGGGACGTCTGTTCGGAACATGGGATGACTACCGGGCCAACATCCGCAGCCTGCTGGAGCGGCGCTTGGCTCAAATGTCGAGATTTGATGATCGACTATATCGGCTTGTGGCTCGAGCCATTGAGGACATTCCTGATTATCCAGACGACTGCCTTAATAATCTTACCAGCATTGAAGAACGAGCGTTGGATCTGATCTGGCAACGTGAGTTCGGGGAATCCAAAATCATCCCCCAGGAGACTATCGATTACTGGGATAAGATCGATCCTTTTGGGAAAATCGTGCAACGTATCAAAGAACAAGTGGGAAACACGGTACCGGATGATAGGGGAATCCAATGTGGAATCCTGCAGCTATTAACGGGTAGCAGAATGAAATTCGAAACCAGGGCCAAGCATACGACCAAAGACACCTACGTCTTAATTAATGCAATCCACAGCTTCCGAAATAGAGATCAACATCCAGGAGGGCAAGCCATGAAGTTGGGTGTGGCCGTTGCTGCACTTATGGCCTGCCTGGAGTTGCTGGGCTGTCTCGAACGGGAGTTATAGTATGTTTCCGTATCAAACCCTCGCTTTCTTGGAAATGGTTCGGGATAATACATTCATCTTATACATTCGGAGAAATACCAATGAGTAGTCGCCCAGCAATCCCGGACAAAACAAAATTGCGATTGTGGATTTTGGCTGGCGGCCGTTGCCAGTACGAGGGTTGTAACGCACCGCTATGGCGAGATGATCTGACCCTCGCTCAAATGAATGCTGCATATATTGCTCATATCATCGATGTAAACCCCAAGACGCATCGTTATGACCCGGTTCTTTCCCCAAAACTGGCATCAGACATATCAAACCTCATGCTTTTATGTGATAAGCACCACCGCTTGGTAGACCATGAAGAGGAACAAGCGCATACGGTTCATCGTCTCATGAAAATGAAGGCTCAACACGAAACCCGTATTGAGCTTCTGACTTCTTTAAGTGAGGATAAGAAGAGCCATGTGCTTCTTTACGGCTCAAATATCGGAGAACAGAGTGCCCCCCTTGGCTGGAAGAAAGCCGCACAAGCCATGATTCCAATACGGTACCCAGCAGAATCACAGGCCATTGAGTTAAGCCTGGGCAACAGTGCAGTTGAAGATTACACCGATGCATTTTGGGACATGGAGCGCCGAAATCTCCAACTTCAGTTTAATCGCAAGATTAAGCCAAGAGTTGCTGGATCGGGAGATGTCGAGCACCTGTCCATCTTCGCTCTCGCCCCCATACCACTTCTCATCGAGCTGGGACGACTCCTTTCTGATATTCCTGCCGCAGAAGTATATCAACTGCATCGAGAACCACCCGATTGGAAATGGCAGGAAGGACCTGAAATCTTTGAGTTCTTTATAGAAGAACCGAGCGCAATGAATGCTACTGTGGCTTTGAACCTTTCCTTTAGCGCCTATATCGATAACTCCCGAATTTCGGCTGTGTTTCCGGGGAAAGATCTCTCAATTTGGCGCATGTCCATTGCCACACCCCATAATGATTTTTTAAAGAGCCAAGAACAATTACGATTATTCCGCCAGCATTTTCGAAAACTTTTGGACCGGATTAAGGCGCACCACGGCCAGGATGCCCTACTCCATGTTTTTCCAGCCGTATCTGTGTCAGTCGCGATAGAAATCGGAAGAGTATGGATGCCCAAAGCTGATTTGCCGCTTTGCATATATGACCAAAACAGGAAACTGGGTGGCTTCTCGGAGGCGTTTTCATTCGAGGCTGATTGCGAAGGCGGTAGAGTGTCATGTTGAGTGAGAAAGAACTGCGATTGAACGAGATCCTTAGACGTGTCGCCGAATCGTTGGATATTTCTCCAACAGACTATGAACGAGCCGTTCAAAGCTACGAAACTGTTGGAACCTGGCTGGAAGACGGATTTGAAGATAAAGCATATCCAGGCAGCTTAGGGAAACCCAAAATATATCCGCAGGGCTCTATCCGGATCGGGACGGTTGTTAAGCCGTTACGCGATAGCGACGATGCAGCATATGACGTAGATCTAGTTTGTGAGCTACAGTATACCGATATCCAATGGTCATCGAAAAACGCTGAAATCGTAAAACGGATGGTGGGCGAACGCCTGAAAGCTCACGGCACATATTGCGATAAGCTGGATGGTGAAGGCAAGCGCTGTTGGACCTTGGAGTACGCCAGGGATAATGGCATCGGCTTTCATATCGATATCCTCCCTTGCGTGCCGGACCCGGAAAAGGGCGCTGAGATCTCGCAGTTGAATCCCGGCAATCCGGAAACGTCGCACAAACTCACTAGAACAACCATCGCCCTGACAGACAAGGATAATGGGCGAAACCCTAGTTACGAGTGGAGCTCTGGCAACCCGCAAGGCTATGCGGAATGGTTCCGGATAAGAAACACCACCTTTGAGAAGTTCGCCACGCTCCAAAAAATGGATATCTATGAGAGCACCCGCTCCTCGCTAAGCCGGCAGCCATTGTATGAGAGTGTCCAGGCAGTCCCGGACCAGTTGGTGCGCACGCCGTTGCAGCGAACAATCCAGCTTCTGAAACGGCATCGGGACATCCGATTCAGCAAGCAGCGTCATGCAGATCCTTTAGGTAATCCTGACTTTAAGCCGATTTCTATGATCATCACTACGCTTGCGAGCAAGCTTTACGAAGGTGAGGGGGATGTGTTTTCGTCATTAAAGAATATTTTGACCAAATTATCCTACCACGCTGCTCTAGTCGAGAATCGTTATGCCGTGCTCCACGAAAGCGTGGCCCAGCTTGAACTCATCCGGCGCGGTGAGGACGACACTTGGGAAATTCAGAATCCAGTTAACCCTTCTGAAAACTTTGCCGACCGCTGGCATGAAGACAACCATGCCCGGGCCAAGGCCTTTTTCGGGTGGGTGGCTTGCATAAGGCAAGATATAGAAGAAGCATTGAAAAGCGGGGCTCCGGCCGATTTGAAGAGGCTACTGAGTGGTCGACTTGGAGAACGAGCCCTAAACGAAGCTTGGAGTAGTTACGAGAAGGCCCAAAGCAATCAATCACAGGTTATTACTGCCGGTACTTCGCGTGCGTTGGTTCGTTTCAACGTCGCTCACCGTCAGCCGCCTTTGTGGCCAATTCGGCGAAATTACTCGGTCAGTATCTCGGCTCGGATCAAGATCAATGGCTCTTGGTCAGAATTCGCAAGCGATTGCCGTCCCTTGCCAAAGCGTTGCGAACTTTTGTTTTCGGCCAATACCGACGTTCCAAAGCCATTTAATGTCTACTGGCAAGTGGTTAACACGGGGACAGAAGCTAATGAAGCAGGACAGCTTCGCGGACAAATCTTCCCGTCCAAAACAGCGGGAGTCGGCGGACTGACACAGAAGGAGAATACACTTTATACAGGAATGCACTGGATTGAGTGTTTTATTGTGAAAAATGCTATCTGTGTTGCAAGGAGCGGCGAATTCGTTGTGAATATAGAATAATTGATTGAATGAGATGGCCGTGATCAAAGGATTAAAATAGATAGAGTAAATCAAGGGGATGTTCGGAAAGGGAATAAGCTTTGGACCTAACCCATAAAGGTCTTTTTGCCGAGCCGAACGGCATTTAGTTTCTATTAATTAGAAATCTAATACTAAATAAAATTTTCCAGATATTTTTTAATAACCTCAGAATATCATCCACCTTAAAAACCTGTGATATGTCTGACAGATCAGCGTTTTGCCCTGATTGCAGATCACTGCTATAGATCTCAGGGTCATCTATTTTTCCGATACCCTCATGATATCAAAGTTCTGAAGCCAACAAACTTTCTATTCATAACAATGAAGCCGCATACAATATGATGTATATGACCCTTTC
>Ga0315548_1000880_pt1 | contig 26763 bp, 20 predicted proteins | sample SalMarSW160110MG_2_FD_202540 | JGI IMG/M metagenome (GOLD analysis project Ga0315548, IMG submission 202540) | Salt marsh sediment microbial communities from the Plum Island Ecosystem LTER, Massachusetts, United States - Salt Marsh Sediment SW1601-110 ... | reverse complement strand
TGGCAAAGACAACCATTGAAACATCACACGCCGCAACAAGCCCGGCCAACTCCGTCTTCGGTCTCGAATTCAATATTTCGATATTCGTTAGCCCAAGCCGCTTAATCCTTTCGACAAGAACGCTTTTACGGTTTCCGTCTCCTGCCAGTATAAAGTAAATATCGGGATTATCTTTTAATTTTTCAGCGGTGTCTATTACAAAATCCAGACCATTTGTTTTGCCCATCGCGCCGAAATGCAACATGACAAGCTTGCCGGACCAGCCGTGACTTTCTCGGATATCCGAGCCATCGATATCCGGCCGAAAAACATCAACGTCACAGCTATTTGGTATTACTGTCACGGATTTTTCTTTTTTCAGTACCTTTTTTATTCCATCGGCCATTCCCGGCGAAAGTGCCACAATTGCAGAGCTGTGTTTGTAGATGGTCTTTTCCAGCCACAAAAGCAATCTAATCATAATCCTGTTTTTAATGATTCCTAATTCGATAGGTATTTCAGGCCACTGGTCACGCACTTCAAAAACAAACGGAACACGTTTGAACCACTTCAGGATTATCGCCGGGATACCGACAGTTAACGGCGTGCTCGTTGCGTAAATAATATCTATATTTTTTGTCCGCAGACCGGCATAAATGCTGAGAAGGCAAAAAGATAGAAATGATACGATTCTGCGAAGATACGATTGTTTGTTGCTGTATCCGGTCCCGACAACAATGACATTAATTCCTTCTATATCCAGCTTGTAATAAAGTTTCTTTGCCGAATCAAGACCGCCTATATCATAATGGCCGGTTATCAGTGTCACCATATACCCGGCTTTTACCCATCGACGTGCGAATTCAAAAGAACGCGTACCCGTACTGCCGTCAGGCGTGGCGAAATGTTGGTGAATATAGAGTATGTGCATAACTATTTTTTATTTCGTGCTCATCAGGCCTTACGAACCAGGTCCTTATAAACTAACTCAAGGCGTTTCATGTTTTTATTCCTGTCCGCTTTTTCCACAACGTTTGACCTGTTTATCGATCGGGCTTTTTCTGCAATATCAGGCTCGTCGAGCAATTGTAAGATACAATTTGTCAAATCACCGGCGTCACCTACTTTATGCAAAAAACCATCAACGCCGTTTTTTAACCATGCAGAGTTGGCTTTTATGTCCGAGACAACCGGAAACAAACCCGTCGCCAAAGCCTCCAGCAGTGACAGGCTTGTCCCGTCCCACAGCGAGGCTGAAAGATACACATCGTGTCGCCCAAGCAACTCCGGCAGTTCGTCATTACGCAATCTCCCCGCGAAGCTCACGCTGTTATCCAATCCGAGGTCTTTAACCTGTCTTTTCAACCGGCCGAGTAACGAACCTCCGCCGAAAAAAATCATCTCAAACTCAATCCCTTTGTCTCTGAGCATTGCAAGAGCCTGAAGTATTGTGCCGTGGTCAAATACCTTTTCCAGCCGCCTGGTGCAGACCATTTTCAACGGGCGGGACTTATCGATTTTGGCCCTCCGGACAAAAGAAAACCTGTCAGTATCAATACCAGGAGTGAAAATTTCGATTTTATCCTTATTGATACCGAGGCTTAAAACCATATCGCTAAGGTCCTGCGAGACCATATTAACACAATCGGCGAACCTGAATATCCTCTTCAATAACGGCCTCCATATCACGGACTTAATCCCGGTCGTCAAGTCGCTTCCATGTACCGTTACAACCGCAGGATGAAAACCGCAGACCAATGCAGTAAGTCCCGCACTTGTGGCGTAGTGTGCATGAACAATATCAGGCCTTAGTCGTTTGACCAGCTTTCTTGCACGAAGCATACTGACCGGATATTTCCACTTCCCTTGTGTCTCGGAGTATTTGACGCCAAGCCCGAGGTTGTAAACAGGTACCGAGCGCTCCGGGCCGGGAGACAAACTTATAAAATGGACGTCGTGACCGGCCTGCTTGAAATAATCAAGGTACGGTCCGATGTGTGTGAATGTCCCAACGGAGATAAAACAAATTCGCATCGCTTACTCTATTGACCGCAATTTCCAGTTCTGTATTTGACTACTTTTGCCGGATTGCCGCAGACTATGGCGTATTCCGGAACATCTTTAGTGACCACCGAAGCGGCGCCTATAACGGCCCCTTTGCCGATGCAAACACCGGGCAGAATAATGACCCTTGTCCCCATCCATACGTCATCGCCTATTGTCACCGGCTGCTGCGGCTTATGTCCCTGCTCCAGCATCGGGATATCCAGCCGGTCATATTTATGGTTTATGGTCAGGATGATAACCTCCGGTCCCATCATCACATCGTCACCTATTTTAATCGGCCCGCAAGCCTGGCAATTAACTCCTATACCAGAGTTGTCACCGATTTCGATTTGTGAGCCGTCGCCGAAATACGCGCCCTTTTCAATATTTATATTCCTGCCGGCCCACCTGAACAAAGCCTTTGTAATCCAGCGTCTCAAAGGTCTTGCCCATCCGCCGAACCTGCTGTCGGAAGCCGGTAAATGCCGCGCAAAACAATAATAAGCAATAAGTCGTAATATCCTTGTCAATTTCATCGTAATACCGCTGCCTTAAAGTCGCGGCTCTGTGTTTGAAAATTATTTCTTAATCGCAATTGCCTTTTCATAGCTGCGTATAGTCAATTCGGCAATATTTTTCCAACTGTATTTTTTTTCAAGCTCGGTTGTGTAACAAGATTGAAACTTTCCAGGATTATTCAGAACATTTATAACAGCCCCGGCAAGTGCTTCCGGCATGTCAGGCTCGACAACCAAACCGACTTTATCCGCAGAGACAAGCTCCCCCATTGCTCCGACATTGCTGACAACAACAGGTTTCTTATGTGCATAGGCGCGAAGCAATACTCCACTTTGCGCCTCAAATTCGTTATAGGGAAGCACAACAAGATCAGATGCACTCATAAAGCAATCCACGTCTTCATCCGGGATGAATTCGATAACGGCCCGAACATTCTCCGAGAGGTTCAGCCTCTGAATTATTTCCGAGTACGGCTCGAAACTCATGCCGCGAGGAAGTGCACCGGCGATGATCAGCAAAGTCCCGGGGTCATCAAAGCAAACATCTTTTAAGGCCTTAATAAGAACATCCAATCCCTTATTGGGACGGATATTCCCGAAAAAGAGCAGTACCCGGCGGTCCGAAGGCAGTCTTAATTTCTTTCGCGCCGCGGCTTTATCGGGAGGATTATACAAGGGCATCATAATACCATGCGGCACAACCGTAATACGATCACCGGAGAGGCCCCAGTGGTCAACCAATTGCCTTTTGCCGTTCTCATAATGGACTATCAGGCAATGTGGAATCTGAAGACTTCGCTTAAAAAATGAATCCCTGCTGACAAAACGGTCATAATGGGATTTTACATCGTGGACGGTTAAAACCAGGGGCATTTTCTTTGCCAAAGGCTTCAGAAAGAACTGGTCCAGCAACGGCATACCGGCACCCTGAAAATGGACCACATCGAAATGTCCCTCAATTGCAAACCGGTTTCGTCTGAGGCTGTTCAGCGAGCTTCGGTAAATCCGATCCGCCGCCCAATGCAATCGCGACCGCCCCCCCTGCTGCCGGGTAAATTCCGACAGGCGCTTCTCAACGTTGTACGGTACGTGTTTATCCGGCCATGCCGAACTGGTCAATACGGTGACATCGGCGCCGACTTCGCTCAAACCTTTGCACAAAGAATCGGCGTATGCGTACATGCCGCTTCTGCCGCAATGTTCGACCATTAACACACGCATTTGTTGTCTTTTAGACATGAATCAGGCAAAATGAACAGCAGGTAATTATTGACCGTAAATCCGAACCAGAGCTACGAGAATCCATCCCAAAACCTGTTTTGTGGCGAGATCGAGCGAAAAGTTCGTGGTCAAGGCTGGAGGTGGAAAAGGTTCGGAGGCGTACTGAAGTACGTCGAGAACCTTTTTTACCGACAATGCAGATCCACGGACTTTGCAGCCGGTCGCAGTCGAAAGAGGTTTTGGGATGGATTCTAATAATAGCCCCACGCAAGTTCGGGTTCCATTTCCTCTTCTTCCGGCATAAATACCGGTTCCTCGGAAAGACTCAGATAGATGTCCTGCCAGTTCGCCGTAATAGCAAAAAAACATATCAACAACGAAGCTGCACGATAATGTGAAAGGATCGGATGGAAGAAACCGTCCGCAGCCAAAGCTATCAATAGCAGGAAACTCGTTATACCGAAATATTCCAAATATGGAATATTGCTCCTGGCCAGCCTGAAACTTCGCCAGAGGCAGGCAAAGAATAAAATCATTACAGTTATTAATCCTATCACACCGCATCTGTCGAGCCATCCGAGATACTCAGAGTGGTAAAAAGCAACCAACGGTGTCACGCCCTTTGGCGCCGGGTGCATCGCTCCGACGCCTCTGCCCGTTAACAGGAAATAAGGCTCTTTCTTGAAGCTCGAACCTATTGTCTCGTATTCTATACCTCTCCATCCCCGCCGCCACTGGTAATACGTCGGTACGGAATAATCGCCATGTCCGTCATCGGCCCGGAACCTTGCGAGGAAGTCAAAGCCCACCAGAGATGCGGCGTACATAGAGAAAATACCTACAAAAAAGTACAGGATCGAATTTTTTATCCTGCCCCTCATAAAAATCAAGGAAGCCAGAAAAAGTATGGCCAGGGCGCCATAAGTCGATCTTGTTTCGCTCAATATCACTCCGCCCAAACCAATCATCAGCAATAAAACAGAGACTAAAAAGTAACCGACCCTACCGACCAACCTGCCTATCGCCACACTTATCAACACAAGATACAGCAACGGGATAAGAGCACGGGTGCCCCTCTCTCCGACCAGTCCGCCTATCTCAACAATTCTGTCGGTTTCTGCGACCGGCGCCGAGTAAATACCGAATCGAATGAAAATATGAAACACGAACATAACCAGCAGCATAACAACACAGAATTTCAAAAACCCTTTAACACGGGAATAATCCGTGAAGTATTTAAGTGCAAAGATGCCGGCTGCGGCGAAGTGTACAACCCTCGAATGTGTCAGAGCGTCACGGGGAAATAAAAGCATACCCTGCGCAAGTGATACGGCACTTAACAAAACAAGAATGACTATGCACTTTTTAATCACGCCGGATTGAAACTGTTTCTCTCGATGTATGAAAAGTGCTGCAAACAGTGTCAGCCAGGCCAGGAAATCCGCCGGTGCCCAAGTCAAAGGCAGGCCCAGATTACCGGCCTGATTGATGTAACCGGCAAAAATACTATTAAATGTTGCAGCAATCAGGAATATGTAAAATACCCACTTAGGCTTCAGGAAAACCAGAGGCACACAAAATGCGATGATTATAACGCATAATACTGCAATTAATGTCGCCATAGGATTACCTTTATGCAAACGTCCGAATAAACCTCAGTGTGCAAAAATACACTAAATCAATATCGGAAATAATAGGCCGCCGTTACAGGTCAAAAAACATGAATTCCAGTGATTTTTCCCGTCATCCCTTTGTTTTTCACGCTATGACTGTATTTTTATCTTCGATTGTTCAACCGGATCAAAGAAAGTCATCGATCATGCGCTTAAAATCTCTCCCGAGCTGTTCGTACATCTTCGAGGCAACTTCCCGTTGCTTTTGACTGATTTGATCCAGGTTATTGTTAATCCGCTCGAACATTTTTATCAGCTTTTCGGCATTAAGCTGTGCATCGACAATGCAATAATCTTCGAGTCCGAACTGAGCCATGAAGTCTTCCGTCTTTTTGTGGTATGCAACCGCGAGCAAAGGTGTTGCCGCCACTAAGGAAAATATCTGCGAGTGGGTTTTGTGCCCCACGAACATTTTGCATTGTGCGATTGCATTGATATGGTCAACAGTCCCCGGAAAACCTTCCACAACCCCGCAGTTCTTTTTTTTGCGAACCTTCTTTATAATATCTTCGATACAGGGCCTGTCCGCTCCCTGCATTTCCATCGGGAAAAAGCGTACTTTATAGCCGTGATTTTCAACGGCGTGGTCTATCAACGCAGCGAAGGTTCGGACATAATGCTCCCAAGCCGAGGGAGTTTGTTTATTTCCCGTCCAAACGGAAACTCCCATCACGTTCGGCCGTTCGCCGGGCCGGGTACGGGATTTTACAACATCATACAATCCGAAAACAGATTCGGGCGTCTTTGATACATGCTCCAGTGACACTCCGAGTTTTCGTATTTCCTGCTGCGAAGCTTCATCACGGATAAATATTTGTTCGGCGTTCGAGAGGATTTTGCGAATCATCGGCTCGCTTGCCGGTGACTTGAAATCGAACGTGCCGACAGATTGCGACCAAAGCAGGAGCGGCTTGCCGTAAAGCAAGACCACTGCCATCTCGAAAATTTGCGGTGTCCTTATGCTGCCGGCGATTATTGTCGTTAAATGATGCCCGCCGGTACCGATGACAAGATCGGCCTTTTCAACCGCCTCTAAAAACTCCTTATTAACGAGAAACCGCAAATACCACGGACGTTTGCCTGCAATCAGGGCGTTACGAACCAACGGAAAATGAATCCGCCGATGCAGTTTCACCTTCCAGAACAAATGGAACACTTTGCCGACAAAACTGACATTTTTTTTACGGGAAACATCCCACCCCCACGGAATTACATTCACGTCCATATCCGGAAAATCCGGCTTATCCCGCCAATACTCCGGATTGCTCGCCGATACCGTGACCCGGCCGATACCGTTTGACTTCAGCTCTCTGAGCACGAAGTACAGCACGGCCCTGTCACCTTTGTTGGTAGAGCACTGATTAATAACAAGGACATTCATGCAGCATGTTCCCTTCTACCGGCAAGGCGTTTTCTTAATATATCAAGCAGTTCCGCCGCTTCAGTCCGTAAGGAAATAAATGTGAAAATTATTAATACGATCAATCCGGACGCCAAAAACAGTATCGACCAGTGGACGCTGTCTTTGGGTATAAAACTATATAACACCCACAACGCTCCGATTGAAACCAAAGTCGCCGCTATCGGACCAAGCAGACTGCCTTTGAAGTACTCATAGGGACTAATTAAAGATTTGTAGAGGCCATAAAAAGGCAACCATAATCCCATATAAGCCCACAAGGCAATCACAAGAGCTATCGCCGGCGCCATAGGAATAGAAACAAAACCGCCTCGTAAAAGAATCAGCTCCATAACAATGGCACTGACTGCGGCCGTTATCGCTGCTATGGTCATACTTCGCAGATGGCCCATACCAACCAGTGACGGAAGCCATATTCCGAAGAATCCGCGTGCGACTTCGGATATTATTAATACCCGCATCACCAGAATCATCTCCGGCACAATAGCGTCTTTGAGCCAAAAAACAAAAATTTCCCTTGCATAAACAAAAAGCAGGATAACCATAACACAGGTCAGGACACAACTAATGTGAGTTCCTTTCCTGACGACTGATTTCATTTTTTCGATATGCCCGCCTGCATAAAGACTCGTTACGACAGGGAGAAAAACGTTTTGCGCCCCCGCCAATAGCCCCCTGATAAAATTGGGTATCCTTGTGGCAATATCGTAAACGGCGACATCATGTGCACTGCCGACCTTACCAACCAATAACGCCAGGGTACTATACATGAAAATCATACTACCCGAACGCCCGGTCGCATGACCTGTGAACCGAAAAAGCTCCCGAATTGTTTCCTTTCTGACATCCCGTACATTGATTCTAAAACCCGGAATCGACTTATGGGAAACGATGTACATCAATACCAGAGATATTACCGCGGCAATCCCGAACGCCAACTGCACGGCAATAATACTCTTCCAGACAAAAAGTATCCCGATAGTTAAAACCGCCCGAAGCAGATTAGAAACAATAGAAACCACATTAACACGTGTATCGAACTGGTAGCCCCTCAAAGAGCCGCTGAAAGTTGCTTCGATCATCCTCAGAGCCAGTGTAGCACCGACCAGTATACAGGTCATCTGCGCCTCACCGGCCAATTCATCGGTAATAGCTGTGAATATCCCGGAAATAAAAAACGATAGAAGAACCGCCGCCACTACGGTTATGACCGCTAAAGACAACAGGATTACGAAAGAAGCCGATACAAACCGGTTCAACTGTTTGGAATCGTTACGGTAAAAAGCCACGAATCGGTTTGTTGACAACGAAAAAGCACTCTCGAAAATCATCGGGTAACGCAAACCCGAAGAGAGCAAAGCCCATACCCCGAAGCTGTCAACACCAAGATTGCGCAGGATAATCCGAACCAGTACAAGCACAACCGCCGCATTTATAAACATGCCGGCCCAGTTCGAGCCTGCATTCATTAAGACTTTCTTTCGAAGTGACATAGTAAATCCAAAAGCCTCTATTTACACACTTTTAATTCCACGCATTCAGGCGCTATCATCTAACGGGCGTTTTCCAGCCAGTTTTCGGCAAATAAAATAAGATCCCACACATCAACAAAGCCGTCGATACTGTTATTGATGTCACAGTCGGGATTCCATTGAGCATCGCCCGACCCGGTCAACCAGGCCGATGCGAATACGGCAAGGTCTGTTAAATCGATATCTCCGTCGGAATTGAAGTCACCCGGACATACACCAGGCTCAAAGATATACGCAGCACCGGAGTCGAGTCCGTTCTTATCGTCCCAGCTCGCCCCAACCAATACAGTCCTGCCCGCCGCCGCCACAGACCAGCCGAAGTGGTCCCCGTATGCAGCATCGGAACAGGCAAGTCTGAATTTCGGTTCCCACTCCAATCCGTTAAAACTATAAACATAAGCTAAGCCGGGCCCATCTGTAGTCCCCCAGTGCCCATCGGGCGCTCCTACCACTATAGTATCATCGGAAACATCTACGGCCCAGCCATATTGATCACGACAACCGCCGTCAGGAAATTGCAGCTTGGCCCGTTCAACCCAGCTTGTGCCGTCAAAGCCGAAGACATACGCCGAGCCGGAATTACAATACAGATCATTCGGCTCCGCATCATCGTCACCGTATGCGCCGATGACCGCCGTCTGGCCTGAGATTGCAACATGATGACCAAAGTGGTCGCCGTGTGATGCATCCGAGGCAACGAGTTTTTGCTCTTCGTTCCATTGCCGGCCGTCGAAGCTAAAAACATATGCCGAACCGGCGGTATAACCTGTAGTATCTATTCCGGGCGCTCCAATTAACGCCGTATTACCATCATCGGATATTGCCACGGCGTTTGCGAACGTGGCCAGCTCTACGCCGTCGGATGCCAGCAGTTTCGCCTGCTGAATCCAGTCGAAGCCGTCAAAAAGGAATATATAGGCGGCACCGGATTTAGAACCGTTATCGTTCGCTTTACACGCCCCTATCAAAACGGTATTGCTGTCAGCGGATATTGCCACATCAAAACCGAACTCCTCCCAGTAATAACCAATACCGTCGGCCAGCAGCTTTGCCCGTTCAACCCAGTTAGCTCCATCGTAACGGAAGACATACGCCGAGCCGGTCCAGTCGCCGGCGTCCTTGTCACCGTTGGCACCGACCACGATAGTATCTTCGGAGATTGCCACGGACCAGCCGAACCAGTCGTCCTCCCGGCCGTCGGATGCAAGTAATTTGGCTTCCTGTATCCAGTTGCCGCTCTCAAGATGATACACATACACTGAACCGGAATTAGAACCATTATCATCGTCACGGTATGCCCCGACGACCATTCTGGCGGCGGACATATCAACTCGAAAGCCGAAGTAGTCACCTACCATGGTGTCACTACCTATAAGCTCCGCCGATTCATATATTCGGCACTGCGCCCCGGCGGGGCTCAATCCGATAGAATATGTCGCAATAATGGAAGCGACAATAAAAACAGGAATAGAATTTCGATTGAACATCACAAGAATCAATTCACTTGGTTTGTCAATTTTAACAATGTATCCGACAGGATTTCTCTGGCATTATAAACAATGTCACTGTCGGTCTGATTACTTAAAACTCTATCTACCTGACCATCGAGAACCTGTTGTGCCGTCTTAGCCGCCTGCGGATTCTTTGCCCGAATTTTATTAATTTGTCGCTGCAACTCATATAGATACTGATAATCTTCGACGCCCTCTCGCCATGCTTCCCATCGCCTTGATGGAACGATGTTCTCTCCGAGTTCAGGTACGGGACTCGCTTTGGCTCCGTAAACAACACCGGAAAAACCGTGAGGTCGAAGAGTGTCATTCCAGGGAACCGCACCGGGTTCAAAATCAAGCCCATAGTAGTAAATCCAGAAGCCCGCTCCCGTCTGGCCCCGCTTAAACACACGCCACGGCAACAGGCGATAATACGAATAAGGCTCCATGGCCTTCATAGGCCTGAGACATTCATAAGCCCAGAGCTCCTTTCCAAAGCTCTTTATCGTCTCGAACCAATCGGGATAACGAACACAGTGACTATCCTGAAGGCACCATACATCTATCAGCTCGCGAAATCGCTTAAATTCTTTCGGGCCTTTGCCAAAGGAGTTCGCATACAATCTGATCTTCGGATCTATCTGTTTAATGAATTTGGCCAACTCGTAATAGTCATCGGCAATGCTTTCATCATACGGATACAACACAAACCTGTCATAACCCACGCCCCGGCCTCTCAAATGCGCGACCAAATTCCTCAACCATGATGAAAAAACCTCCTTCCAGGCCGGTGTCATCCACTGAACATTGCCGAACCGGCCGAAATCCTTTCCCGCAATGCTAAAGTTCAAACCAATCAGGTATGTCTGAGCATATTTATGCTGCACAAGGACTTCGTCTAATCGTGTATAATCCGGCTCTCTCATCATGCCCGGTGGGTCGGAAGCAAATCTTAGAAAAGGTAAATCCTGCGCGGGGATGACATAAACATCGGTATAATGACTGCGAAGGTCCTCGGCCATCTCTGCTGCAGAAGCAACCTGATAATATGACCAGTTACATGTCTTGAGGGCTATTTTATCAGGGAAGTTGTTCTCGCTAACTTCTATGACTATCGGGACGGATTCGGCCGGAAGCATTTTACCTTCCGCCGTTGTTGCCGAGACAGTAACATTGCCCCCGTATTTGCCGGATGACAATTGCGGATTGAATATTGTCAACCATATTTGTGTAAGCTCACCCGGGGCCAAATTAAACGGATGTTTGTTTTGTAAAACAAGAGCATCGGCTATCGAACCAATCCGGCTCCCTTTTACATATACCGCCCTTCTGATTGTGAATGTTTTATCGCTCCCGATTTCCTGCCCGGCAGGACCAGACAGGCCGGAAACAGAGACGGTCATTTTCATCGTTTCATCGGAGCAATTTATAATATTAAGCGCCGCCGATTCGTATTCGCCCTTCCACATTTGAACGGCAATCCCCCCGGGACTCTCACGCAGGAGCACTTCCTTTTCGAATACAATCTCCATAGGATTTGCCGGCAGGCACACGAACGGCTTTTTATACATTACCCGGTATATCCCGGCTCGAATCTTCCCTGCCTGGCTTTTTACATCCAGAATCCGGTCGGTAGAATATATCGCATCCGTCGGGAAGTTGATTTCCTGCGAGGGCATTTCCAGTCCGGAAAGTTTCGACATTTGCGTTTGTCCCGAAAACCGCAACCGGGTCTCTTCAAGGGCTTTAGATGTGACGGCAAGACTTTTCTGTAACTGCAAATAATCATCAATCCTTTTTAACAAATCCTCGTACGTTGTGAATACTTCCAGATTATCACGCAGCTTATGATTTCCCAAAGCGGAAAGAGGTTCACCGAATACCTCCACTTCATCGAGGAACAAAGTCAGACCATTCGGCCTCATTACCAGCTTGACATATCTTCCCGAGGTATTGATATTATCGACAGTTAGTTCACGTGGTACACCTCGATAGCCAAATCCACGGACACTTGCCAATTCTTCACTACTTACCAACCCGGCAAATTTATACTGCCGCCCGTCATCGCTTAAAAGCACAGCGGCAAATTCGGGAAATTCGACAGAGGCGACACCTCCGCCCACTGTATTTATCCGCACCCGGTCAATGGCAAATATCCCGGCAAGGTCAATAATTATCTCAACAACCGGTTCGGGCGTGCGCCAGCCCACGGTGCTTTTATTTGTCCATTGGCTGCCGTAGCTTCTGCCGTCGGTAAGCTGGACCGAATCCGAACCGTCCGTGCATAAAGAGTAATTCGGCTTGGGCGAAAAAGTATAGCTCTTGTGCAACGCCAGATTTTCCAGCGCGTCAGTCGGGCGGCAGTGACATAAAAATAAAAATAGAACGAGAATCCGTTTAGACATGATTGCTGTTGTTTATGCCGGTTTATGCTTTAAATACCAGTCTATTGTTGCTTTAAGACCTTTGTCAAAGTCGGTTTTAGCTTCGAAGCCGAAATATTTTTTCGCTCTTGAGACATCCAGCCTACGTCTCGGCTGTCCATCCGGTTTGGAAGTGTCCCAGCGAATTTCACCGCTAAAGCCGGTAAACCCGACAATCTTCTCGATAAGGTCTTTGATAGTTATTTCAAAACCGGCGCCGATATTGACCGGTTCGGAGCCGTTGTAAAGTTCCGTTGCCAAAAGGATCCCTTCGGCGGCATCAGCGGCGTAAATAAACTCGCGCGAAGCACTGCCCGTCCCCCAGCAGTCAATATGGTCCGCCCCGCCGTCGATTGCATCGACGCATTTCTTTATCAACGCAGGTATTACGTGACTGCTGGCGGGATTAAAATTGTCACCCGGGCCGTACAGATTAACGGGAAGCAGAAATATCGAGTTAAAACCGTATTCGGCGCGATAAGACTGCGACTGGACCAGCAGCATTTTTTTAGCCAAGCCGTACGGTGCGTTGGTTTCTTCCGGGTAGCCGTCCCAAATGTTTTCTTCACTGAACGGCACCGGCGTAAATTTCGGATACGCACAAACAGTTCCAATCGCCACGAATTTTTCGAGATTTCGCAGCCTGCCCTGTTCTATGAGCTGAACACCCATCATTAAATTCTTATAGAAAAATTCGCCCGGATGTTCGCGATTCGCACCGATACCTCCGACCACCGCAGCCAAATGAATAACAATATCCGGCTTCATATCTTCGTACATGCGTTTTATATCGTCGATGTTGACCAGGTCATAGTCTTCGATCTTCGGCACGATAATATTCTTACAACCCTGTTTTTGCAGTCCCTTTGTGACGTACCTACCCAGGAAACCGGCGCCGCCGGTAACTACGACACGTCTGTTCTGAAAAAAAGCATTCATTGCCGTTCCTTTATCGTTACGATTTTTATTTTCTCTCCCGCTATCTTTCGTGCTCTTCGATAATCTTTTCACGCTCGGCGATTTTCATATCTGCATCGGTCATAATCCGCGCCAGCTCCTGAAAGCTCACCTTCGGCTCCCATTTGAGAATCTTCCTCGCCTTGCTCGAATCGCCCTGCAGGAAGTCAACTTCGCTGGGCCTGAAGTATCGCTTGTCGATATCAACGTACTGTTGCCAGTCCATATCGAGATACCGAAAGACTTCTTCCACAAATTCCCTGACAGAGTGACTCTCGCCCGTGGCGATAACATAATCGTCGGGCTTATCGTGCTGGAGCATTAGCCACATCGCTTCGACATAGTCACCGGCATAACCCCAGTCTCGTTTTGCATCCATGTTGCCCAGGTAGAGTTTGTCCTGCAAACCCAGTTTAATTCTCGTTACGGCCCTGGTAATCTTCCTGGTGACAAACGTCTCGCCGCGTCTCGGCGATTCGTGATTAAACAAAATCCCGTTGCATGCAAACAGGTTATATGCTTCCCGATAGTTCACCGTCTGCCAAAAGCTGTAAACCTTGGCACAACCATAGGGACTTCGCGGATAAAACGGCGTCTTTTCCGTTTGTGGTGTTTCTACTACTTTGCCGTACATTTCACTGCTGGAGGCCTGGTAAAATTTAACCGGCTTATGACACGAACGAATCGCCTCAAGCAATCTCAGTGTCCCGAGCGCATCGGTATTGACAGTATAAATCGGCATGTCGAAACTCACTCGTACGTGACTCTGTGCCCCGAGGTTATACACTTCGTCCGGCTGTATATCGTTGATCATTGTCGAGAGATTGCCGCCGTCGGTCAAATCGCCATAAATCAATCTAAGTTTTGTTTCCTCGTGTGGGTCCTTGTACAAATGGTCTATCCTGCCGGTATGGAACGAAGAACTTCGGCGAATCAAACCCCAAACCTGGTAACCTTTTTCCAGAAGCAGTTCCACAAGATATGAGCCGTCCTGACCTGTAATACCGGTAATCAATGCCTTTTTCATAATTTCCTCTCCTTGGTAACAGAAAATTTCGGTATCATGTTACTGTTCCGGGCCTGTGGCTTTCGATAATCACCCGCAGCGTTTCGTCCAGGCTTGTTTTTGGCCGCCAGCCTATTGCCTCTTTGATTCGCTCCAGAGACGGTACGCGACGCATCATATCCTCAATCGGCCTTCCATAAGCGACCTCAATGGGTATATATTGCTTGATACTTTTACTGCCCGTCATTTCGATAATTCTATCAGCAAGCTCCTCGATTGATATCTCTTCGTTGGAACCGATATTATATACCGAACCGGCCGCCTGCTCGCAATTCATCAGGTCGATAACCGCATCGATAAGATCGCCGACATAAGAAAAACAGCGGGTTTGTTCGCCGGTGCCGTATATCGTAAGCGGCTCATTGTTAAGTGCGCTTTGTACGAACCGGGGCACCACCATTCCGTACCGGCCGGTTTGTCTCGGCCCGACAGTATTGAAGAACCTGCCTATTACGACACTCAAACCATACTGCTGGTAAAAAGCCAGGCCCAGAAATTCGTCTATCGCTTTACTGCAGGCATAAGACCACCGTGACATACTCGTACTGCCGAGCACAATATCGTCGTCCTCCTGAAAGGGGACAGCCTCGTTTTTGCCGTACACCTCGCTCGTCGAGGCAATCAGAATCTTTTTGCCGAATTTATTGGCCATATCCAGCACTACTTCCGTGCCGCCGATATTCGTTTCTATCGTATGAACCGGGTCCTCGGCAATCAGCTTTACACCTACGGCGGCGGCCAGATGATAAATCACATCGCTTTTTTCAACCAGGGGCTCCATCAGTTCCGCATTTCTGATGTCACCTTCGGTGAACTCGAATCCGAGACGCTCTTTAATATCATCGATATTTATCAAACTGCCCGTGCTGAGATTATCGATAACAGCAACCTCATCGCCGTCATTTAGAATCCGTTCCGCAAGATGAGAACCGATAAAACCCGCACCGCCTGTAATTAATATTTTCATACCAATCCTATTAAGTAATTATATCCACAAAGCATAATATCAGCTATAGAATTATCAAGACAAAAGAATACTTAAAGACAAGCCGATCTGTTTAGACTCCGTCCCCGTGGGCTGCACGAATACCTTAAACAGCCTTGCTTATATTTACAACATCTCCGTTGAATCCAATTCTTTCCAGTCGTACCGGTACCATTGCAATTGGCTCTCGGTTGGTACTCACATCTATCAGGTGAGGGCGGACCGACAGTACGACTATAGCATAAGTATCGTCAAATAAAGAACATAGCTTTAGTCGAGATAGAGCTTTGGCACGCCGAATTCTTATGTTCCTATATTGTGTTTGATATCCGATATCAGGTTTGCTCCGGATAACAAAAAACACCCCAAAGCCCGATAAGTTCGTGGTTTATAATTCGTTTTCGCTCTCTACGAATCAAAAGTGTGTTAAACATCGTATGTATAATTGCATAATTGTATATGATTAATCCTCGTGCAGGTGTTATTTTCTTATGATTTACCCCCATAATACGAGCAACAGGTCCTGTCGTTTTCCCAGACTGTAACACCGTGAAGCAATACACTATCGAACCTCCCAACGAGCTTGTTCCATGCGAAACTCGTTATATTTTCGACAGTGGGATTAGCCTCTTTGAAACAATCGACGTCAAGATTCAAATTCTTATGATCAACTATTTTTATAAGCTCGTTGTCCACAACCTTCTCGAAATCACAAATGGAAAAGTTATTTACACCGTCCGGAACCTTAATCGTTACCTCGATGATGTAATTGTGTCCGTGCCCCGTGGGATTTGCACATTTCCCGAAAACCTCTAAATTCTTCTCCCCGGAAAAATCTTTGTTCCATAGCGTGTGCGTTGCTGCGAACTCGAATTTCTCACAAAAATAAAACATTTCAAAATCCTTCGAATCTATGGCTACTGTCCTTGATGGATTCAACTTCAAACTCAATTTACTCAATCGGGCCGTCCCGAATTTGTCACTCAATCGATTCCAGGCCGAGCCTAACAGCTCTGTTATCGTCGAGAAAGTAATATGCCTGGCACCTCGAAAATCTTTCTTTATCCGCTCTACAAAAACCGGCACCGCAAACAAGCGAACATTTTTATCGATATCAGTCACATTGACGATAAAACCCGTAGCCGGCTCAACGTCGCCGACAATTTCAACGGATAATTCCAGAAATAACGCCAATCCTTCACCCGCCGGCCGGGACACATACGAATTAGCACCTTCAGGCTCCTCCGACAAAAAGGGATTAATCGAAAAACGTACTCCCCTGGTGAGTCTATGCATAACAAATCCTTTTTACATTCTACTTATGCATCAGGCTCAGAACTTCACTTCGACTTCTCGGATCTTTTTTGAATATTCCGCGAAGCGCAGATGTCACCATCATCGAGCCGGGTTTTTTAATGCCGCGAATTGTCATACAGCTATGCGAAGCCTCCAACACAACCGTGACACCAAGCGGCTTGAGTTTAGTCATAAGAAAATCGGCAATCTGATACGTCAGTCTTTCCTGGGTCTGCAATCGCCGGGCGAAACAATCCACAATACGAGCCAGCTTACTGACTCCGAGCACCATCCCAGTCGGCAAATAAGCGACATGAGCCATACCGATAAAAGGCATCAAATGATGCTCGCAGATGCTGTAGAAAGGAATATCGCGCAGTAAAACAATTTCATCGTAATTTTCAGTAAAGACACTGCGAAGATGCAATTCCGGTTTCTCCCGCATCCCGCTTAAAAGCTCGGTGTACATCCTCCCGACCCGCTCCGGCGTTCGCTTCAAACCTTCGCGTTCGATGTCTTCACCGACGGCCAAAAGTATTTCCCTGACCGCCTTTTCGATTCTTTTCGTATCCACTTTTTTATATGTTTTCTTCGCCGGCATCTTTCTCAATTACCCTTTACTTTTTCCCGTCCACCAGATTAATAAGATAAGTTGTCAATAACCTGACTCCGAAACCGCTCGAGCCTACCGAGGAACTTTCCGACGCATTCTGAATCAGGTCCACTCCGGCGATATCCAGATGCGCCCATTTTGCATCACCTATAAACTGCCTTAAAAATGCCGCCGCCGTGCAGGCCCCGCCCCACCTGCTGCCGATATTTTTCAAATCGGCGATTTTACTTTTCATCTCCTCGGCATATTCTTCCCCGCTCGGCATGGGCCAGACCTTCTCGCCGCTGTCTTCCGAAGCCTTCTGCAATTGTTTTATCAACTGTTCATCGTTACCCATCAGCCCGGCCATATATTTACCGAGAGCAACCATACAGGCCCCAGTCAATGTGGCTATATCAATAATAATATCGCATTTCTGCTTGTGGGCATAGGCAAGAGCGTCACAAAGTATTATCCTGCCTTCGGCGTCGGTGTTCTGAATTTCCACTGTTTTTCCGCTGAACGTATTGATAATGTCACCGGGCCGATAGCTCGACCCGCTGGGCAGGTTCTCCGCCGACGGAATTATCCCGTACACCCTGACGGGAAGTCCCAGCTCCGAAATTGCCTTCATTGTCCCTAAGACGGAAATTCCGCCTGTTTTATCCAGCTTCATCTCGTCCATATTCGCCGCAGGTTTTATGCTTAAACCGCCGGAGTCAAAGGTTATCGCTTTGCCCACCAGTCCAATCACAGGAAGCTTGTTCGCGGCTTTACCGGCCGGGCTATATTTCAGAACGATTAATCTCGGCTCATGCTGTGAACCCGAACCGACGGCAAGAACACCGTTCATACCTTTGGCTGTCAGTTGCTTTTTATCGAAAACCGTGCAGCTTAATCCCTTCGAGCCGCGAACCATTTCCTTCGCGGCGGCCGCTAACTTGGCCGGATATATTACATTGCCCGGCCGGTTCGCCAACGCGCGTGCGTAACTTTGCGCCCCGCCGATGACCGCACCGACGGCAAGGCCTTTTTTCAATTGTCTTAGTTTTTCGGAATCAGGCTCAATCAGTTCGACCTTAAGCGAGCCTAATCGCCCGTCTTTACTTTCGGTAACGAACTCATCATAGATAAAACTGCCAAAATATGCCCCTTCGCCGCAGGCATGACCGGCCGCAGATAAATCGAAACGTTTGCCGAAAGCATTATGCAAAGCAAGACCGACGGATTTGGCTTTTATCTCAACGGACTTTTTCGCCGCATTCGCCACCGCCCTGCGAATCGTATCGAGTGTCGCTTTTTCCTTTTCGCCGAGCCCCACAAGCAGAATCCGTTTAGCGCCGATTTTATCATTGCCATATACGATTGCACTGGTTTTATCGTTTCCTTTGAAATCGCCCAACTTAATCAGCCGCTCTATTGCACCGCCGAGTTTCTTATTGAGTTGCGCATTCAATGTATCCAGCTTCTTTGCATCAGAAAATATACCAACAACGAGAACATCCGTTTTACAATCGCTGAAATTAATCTTCCGTGCAGTCAATTTTACGTCAATAATCTTCTTCATTTTTCGCCTCTATCGCTTTCAATCCTTATTTTTCACTTCGACTTGCTTTGGCCCTGTGTCGCAGATAGCTTTCAATAAATCCGTCGAGGTCGCCATCCAGCACGGCCTCGACATTGCCGACCTGGTAATCGGTTCGATGGTCCTTGATCATCTGATACGGCTGGAGGACATAGCTTCGTATCTGGTTGCCCCAGGCGATTTCACCCTTCTGGCCGTATAACCTGGCAATCTCTGCATCGCGTTTTTGTTGCTCGAGCATATACAATTTCGCCTTGAGCATCTTCATCGCCTGCGCCCTGTTTTTATGCTGGCTCCTTTCGTTCTGACACTGCACAACCACTCCGGTCGGCTCGTGCGTAATGCGTACCGCCGAGCTGGTTTTATTGACGTGCTGACCGCCGGCTCCGCTGGCGCGATAAAAATCAATCCTGATATCGTCCTCATCGATTTCAATATCGATATCGTCATCGAATACAGGAATACAGTCCACCGCGGCGAAGCTCGTATGTCGGCGTTTATTCGCATCGAACGGACTTATTCTGACAAGACGGTGCACACCGGTCTCGCACGAAAGCTTGCCGAATGCAAAAGGTCCGTTGACCTGCAGCGTAATCGAACGAATCCCGGCCTCTTCGCCAGGGGTGATATCAAGCTCCTGAAACTTGTATTTGTGCGTCTCGAAATACCGTGTATACATCCGCAGCAGAATATTCACCCAATCGCAGCTTTCCGTACCGCCGGCACCGGCGTGGATACTGAAAAAGCAACTCTTCACATCTTCGGGCCTTGACAGCAGGCCGGCCAACTCCACCTGTTCGCATTTTTTAATAAGTACGCCCAAGTGGTTCTCCAACTGGCTCAATTCGTCTTTATCGTCAACAGAGACCGCCAGCTCATACAACTCACTAATGCCCTCAACCTCTCGCTGCAATTCTTCCACCGGCTCAATGACGGATTTGAGCCCGCTCAACTGGGAAACAACAGACTGGGCCGCCTCCGGATTGTCCCAGAAGCCCGTTTTAGACATCTGTGACTCAAGCTTCTGCATCCGGGTCTTTTTATCGATTAAGTCAAAGCCAGTCCCGGATGTTTTCCACCCGGGCCGACAGTTCCGTTATCGTCGTTTTGATTTCTGCTACTTCCATAATGACAATGAGTAAAAAGTAACTAAATTGAACTAAAGTGAGCTAAAGTTCTAATTCTAACTTTAGGCACTTTACATTTCAGGCATTTTTAACTTTTAAGCTCTTCTTATACCACAGACATAATAGATATGCAACCCCCCCTTTAGTTCTGAAAAATATTAGATAATCAGCGAATTAGAGGATTAGTGAATTGAAATTATCATAACAGGGAGTCCCGAAATATCGAGACTCCCCGTTGATAACTAAAAGTATTGTTTTCCAACTGCCCTGTCATTTACGGCCAGCTACTTTTTCTTCTGCTCTGCAGAAGCTTTGGCCAGCGCCCTGCTGTAGGTCTTCTTAAACTTCGGGTAGATATCATACATTGCGCGCAGCGCTTTATTATAGTTATCCTTTTCGGAATGCTTTACGTACATAAAAACGGCAAGGTCGTCGAGTGAGTTGGATGATATATTCGATGTTCTTCGAATTCCCTCCATACCTCCCGCTGCTTCAAGAGCCAGTTTTTCCCCGGCTTTTTCACCGACCTTTTTGCCAATGTCTGCCGCTCCACCCAATACTTTTGCGCCAGCCATCCACCCGGCCCGTTTTCCGGCTTCGGCGCCAAGGACTTTGGAAATTACCTGTGCAGACCAGTCGGCCAGGGTGCCGTCCTGCCGATAGGGACACATATATTCGCCGCTGTTGTCGAGAAGCACTTCGGGAGCGGTTAGCTGGCTTGCCGGGGCAATACCTGTTGAGCAGCCCGATGTACACATCAGTGAAATACTTACCATTGACAGAATCCAGAAACCCACTATTGTCTTTTTCATTTATAAATCTCCATTAAAAATTCCAAAACCTTGTTCCTCAAGCTCGCGCTTTTATTTTTATGCACGACCTGAAACCGCGAAGAACTTAGTATTTACCGTCCCCTTTGTCAAATGTAAAAAATACCCGGAGGATAAACGAATTAGCAAATTAGTAGATTAGTTCATTAGACATGTTAAAATCACTGCCTATTTGACTATTTACTCCACAGATTCATTCGGTAAGTTTTGTCCGCCATTGGGCGGCTTTGTCCGGCTTGTTCCAGGCTTCATAAAGCTCGATTAAATGCTTGATTGATTCTTGTGTGTGCGGATGCTGCGGACCCAGTTTTTCCATTCTGCCCTCTGCTGCTTCGCGCAGCAGCGGTTCCGCCTCAGCGTACCAAGCTTGCTTGATATACAGCACAGCCAGTTCATGCATGGACTCTAATGTTGCCGGATGATCCGGGCCGAGCTTTTCTCGCTGGCCTTGAATAACATCACTCAGGATCTTCTCCGCCTCGGCGTGTCGGCCTTGCTCCCGGCGGAGTACGCCGAGCTTGCTCTGCGTTGCCAGTAATACGGGATGGTTGTCATCCAGCCTGTTCTGCATGTTTCTCAGTGCCTCGCCGAATAGCAATTCTGCATTTTCATAATCACCTTGTTTCGTGCGCAACACAGCCAGGGCAACCTTGATGTCCTCCGTGGCCATGTGTTCCTCGCCGAGTTCCCTCTGAGCCCCTTCAAATGCCTTTTCGAGCAGAGGTGCCGCCTCACCAAGGTTTCCTTGAAGAGTGTGCAGGTCGCCAAGCTCATTCATGAGATTCCAGTATGTCGGGTCCTGAAAGCTTTCACTTGTGCGCAGGAGATCCTCATATATTTGTCTGGCCTCATCGTAACGTCCTTGATCTTTGAGCAGACCAGCGATTCTCCCTACATACAACAGTTCTCTCCAGTGCCCCTTGTCCCACCATGGATGAAGGGGTGCCTCACGAACATAAGGCTCAACCTCATCGTACCGACCCAGCAGTTGGCACACGCTGCCAAGGTGGCTCTTGGCGGCATAATATAAAGGGCCAAGTCCCCCTCTTCCCTGCTCATAGCGCTCCTCCAGTGATTTCACCAACTCTCTGAATGTTTCCTCGGCCTCCTGGTATTTCCCCATTTGTACATATAACAAACCAAGCCAGTTCATAGTAGCATAAGGGTTTCCTTCGGGCTCGCGTCGCTGTATTTCAAGGGCGCGTTTCAGTAGTGACAAGGCCTTATTATAGTCACCGAATTGGAACGTATATATGTCACCAAATTTACGCCGCATATCTGCTTCAAGGAGAGGGTAATCTGCAAATTGGGTCCTAAGCTTTTCAGTTGCGGCGTCGAATACCTTGCGTATATTTCCAGGCTTGAAGTTCTCACCGGCAAACGGTACGAGGATGTCGTTGTTCAGAAACTGTGCCATCGCTCTATTCTGGGCAAGAGCATTGGCCTGCTGGGCACGAGCGTTGGCCTGACCCAGCGCGAAGACCACGGATACGATAGTTCCAATGACGGATACGACCAGAACGGCGGCAACACCGCCGATAAGAATCTTATTTCGTCGTACGAATTTCTTGAGCCGATATACATCGCTCGGCGGGCCTGCTATTAGCGGCCTTCCTTTTAAATAATTCTCAATATCATCAGCAAGCTCGGCGGCCGAACGATAGCGCTCGGTGCGTTCCTTCCGCATCGCTTTGAGTGGAATCCATTCGAGCTCTCTGTGCAGGCATTTGGCTAATGTTGTGACTTGTGTCCGGCGTCTTTCAGCGACTTCTTTAGCCTCTTCGCCTAACTTGGTTAATCGAGTGCTCGGCGTCTTTGGATTTGTTTCGCGAATCATCTTTCGGGCGTGCTCAATGCCACTTTTACGAAGTTCTTTTGAATCGAACGGCAGGACGCCGGTCAGCAGTACATACAGCAGCACACCCAATGAGTAAATGTCCGAACGTATGTCGATGTCCTCACTTGCCATGTCCGCCTGTTCCGGGCTCATATATTCCGGCGTGCCGAATAATCTGCCCTGTTCGGTAATAAGTGTCCGCTCAGTCAGAGGCTGAGTAAGAGCCTTGGCAACACCAAAATCGATAATTTTGGGTACTGCCTGGTCATCCGTTTGTGAGACTAAAATATTCGATGGCTTGATATCACGATGAATAATTCCCTTCTGATGGGCATGATAAACGGCATGACAGATCTGTATAAACAATTTTAACCTGTCATCGATAGTGAGCTTCTGTTGGTCGCAATGCTCGGTAATGGCCAATCCCTCGACATATTCCATGACGAAATATGGTCGGCAGGACTCTGTTGTTCCTGCATCATATACATGAGCGATATTGGGGTGGTCCAATAGGGCCAATGCCTGACGCTCTGCCTCGAAGCGAGCAATCACACGCGCCGAATCCATGCCCGGCTTGATTACTTTTAGAGCTACTCGACGTCTAATCGGTTCTTCCTGTTCGGCTAAATAAACAATCCCCATCCCGCCTTCGGCCAAAACGCGGAGTAGCTTATATCGGCCAATCCGGCCGCCAGGCCTTTCCAGAAAATGCTCCCACGAAGCCGTAGCAGAAATATCTTTATCAGACTCCTCCATACCCATCGCCAGAAGCCGATCCATTCCTTCAGGTTCTGCACCAAATGACGTTTTGTCATTCATAATCAAATTCTTCAAAAAATATCGTAGATGATAACTTCCGTTATTTAATCCGTAAGATTTTTGGAATCTTGCATGTTTTTTGAAAAAAATTTGATAATTTCTCCCAGTTCCTCGCTTATCAGAGCTTCAGATGTGACCGTATTACGCAGATTCTTCTTGAGTGCCGTTTGAAAACGCCTTTTAACGGTTGTAATCATACTTGAGACCTTGAGTTCATCTTCGATTCCATATTTAGAACAGATTTCCTTTATCGATAACGGCCTGGTGCCCTCTAAGTTGGGTTTTACAATCCGTTCATTAAAAACATGCCAATGAATCGCCATGTCCTGCTTGAGATAAGCTGATTCCACTTCCGAGAGTGTCTGGTCCAGAAGCATTGATTTCCAGGCGTAGTTGAAACAAACATCCGGACTTACATCTGTCATAATCTGCGGCAGTTCCGGCGGCTCGGCGATATCGAGAGATACGATTTTTTCCCTGGGGATGCGTTTTTGGGCCGTTTCCCTGCGCGACTGGTCTATCAGATATTGATTCAGTGAATGTAAAAGGAATGTGCGAAAACGCCCCTTGCATTGGTCGGCCTGCATCACCAGGTCCCGATTCAAGACCACTTCATGAAAAAAACCCTGTGTCAGGTCCTTGGCCTGCTCATTATCGTAGCCCTTGCGGCGTAGATAACAGTAAACCGGCTTCCAATATCTTTCTAAGAGCATTCCGATGAGCGCGCGGTCTTTGTCCTGCTCTGTTTGGACATCCTCAATAAGAGACCAGTGTGTGGTAAGAAATGTTTGTGCCTGTCCCCCCATCGTTGTATGGTCATAATCTGCCATTTCGTATATCTCGAAATTTACGACAGCTCCAAAGACATAATCCGCTCCTGAACAGAGGCAATCATAACATAATTAAAAATATTTACAAGAGTTAAATTCAGGCTTTCAGGGAACTTATGCCGTGTGGATTAAAAAAAAGCCATCTATTCTGCATTATTTGAAATTTTTTGCGGTTTTTATTGCAGAGACGTTTGGCGAACGAGCATTTGTGGAAATCTGAAAAGTCTGGTTTTAGCAATGGTAAATATTTATAGCGAGGTCTGCGGTTATAAGGGAAGAAAGGAAGGTATGTTATGAGATGGTTAAATTGTGACAGAATGAGGTTGTTAGTTGTATTTGTGGCCGCGATAGTGCTTGGCGGCGGGAGCGCGAAGGCAGACTTCGTCATTTGCGATCCCGCGTGCATGGATAAAGTCATAAACAACCCAGATAATACCAATGTACAGGGGCTCAGCCTCCTCCATGATGGTTTGAAGTTGTATTTTTCTGCCGAACAAGATGTTGGATATTGGGGCCATGACATCTGGGTTGCTACGCGTGAATCTATAGGCGCTCCATGGGGCCAGGCCATAAAGTTAGGATTAAATGTAAACTGGCCCGGACCGGACATAAATCCGACTATCTCATCAGACGACCTGGAACTCTACTTTGAGCGAAAGGTGAATAATGAATGGTGTTTGATGCGGTCAACGCGCGCCTCAAAGGATGATCCCTGGGATCCCGCCAGTGAATTCACCGAACTTGGCGATGCCTGGGACCTTGACTTTGCTCCCGATGGGCTAACTGTGTACTTTACCGCATTGGGTGAGCAAGGCAGCGAGGATATATGGATGGCGACACGTGAGGCAGTGGACACCTCGTGGGGCGAACCAGTGAATCTCGGATCGAATATAAACGATACTGGTGACCAGTTCAATCCAAGCATCTCGAATGATGGCTTGGCAATTTTCTTTTGCAATGCGAGCGAGGGAAATATATCTGTGGCCACCCGAGCAACCGAGGATGATGAATGGGGAACACCGATTTTGCTCGGATCCCCCGTAAATTGTGACAGGACATGTAACTATAATCCGGAGATATCACCGGATGGTTCGACTCTGTATTTTGATAGCGACCGTTCCAGTGTATATAGTGGCTATGATATTTGGCAGGTATCAATAAAACCTATTTTTGATTTCGATGGTAATGGAGTTGTAAGTTTAGAAGATCTTTTAATCCTCGTTGAAAATTGGAGCCAGGATGAGCCTTTGTGTGATATCGGCCCGATGCCCTGGGGTGACGGTGTGGTGGATATAGAGGACTTGAAAGTCTTTATCAAATACTGGGAGCAGGAGAATATACCGCAAACTACTGAAAACGGGGAATAAAAGAAAGGAAGGTTTATTATGAAATGGTCAAATTGTACAAAAATCAGGTTAGTGGTAGTTGTATTTGTGGTCACTATTGTGCTTGGTATTGGGAGCGCTCATGGGGATATTATCATGAGCGAACCGATCAATGTTGGTCCATTGATCAATGACTCTGGTAATGTGCAAGAGTGTGACTTCTCATCGGACGGCCTAAAGCTGTACTTTTGTGGCAGTGGAGGTATACGTGTAGCGACGCGAGAATCAACAGAAAGCGACTGGAGCGAGCGAGGCCCGGTCATTATAACTGGGGTCGATCCCGCGATATCGCCAGATGACCTGGAGCTTTATTTTGATATATGGGGCGATTGGTACCTACGGGTAGCAACTCGCCCATCAAAAGATGAGCCTTGGGGTAATCCGGTTAAGATTGGGCCACCGGTTGGTTCGTATGATGCCTATACTGCCGACATCTCGGCAGATGGGCTTTCGCTATACTTTGCTTCTTATGAGCGGCCCGGCGGATATGGTGAAGACGATATATGGGTGGCAACGCGGGCTACAATAAACGATGAGTGGGGCGAACCGGTGAATCTCGGGCCGAACGTTAATAGTTCCGGCTCAGATCTGTGTCCAAGTATCTCATCCGACGGCCTAACACTCGTTTTTAACCGAGGACCCTGGGGCGGTATATGGGCATCAACGCGGAAATTGATCGATGATGATTGGGTACCTGCCGTGAAACTCAACATTAACAGTCCGTACTATTTCTATGGGCCGGCGCTCTCGCCCGATGGCTCGACCATTTACTTCGATGCCGCTGCTGCCTGGGGTGGATATGGGGATGACGACATATGGCAGGTGACATTTACTCCCATTATTGACTTCAACAGCGATGGAATTGTAGACATCAATGATCTGGTAATACTAATCGAAAACTGGGGTCAAGAAGAACTGTTATGTGATATTGCACCATTGCCTCTGGGCGATGGTTTTGTGGACATTAAGGACTTGGAAGTCTTCATGGAATATTGGGAAAAGGAAAATATGCCGGAAGATACAGAAGCAGTCGAGTGATAGTTGCTAAAAATCCTGATTCGACATCTACACCATAAACCTCATATATTCGTTTCTACAAGCGGGCTGTAAGATTAAAACTTACAGCCTTTTTTCGTTCAGAATTATCAA
>Ga0315548_1000874_pt1 | contig 26981 bp, 19 predicted proteins | sample SalMarSW160110MG_2_FD_202540 | JGI IMG/M metagenome (GOLD analysis project Ga0315548, IMG submission 202540) | Salt marsh sediment microbial communities from the Plum Island Ecosystem LTER, Massachusetts, United States - Salt Marsh Sediment SW1601-110 ... | reverse complement strand
AACCGTTTTGAATTTGCGGGCCATAAACGTCACCCCTTGCCAAGAGTTTTAGACGTGTTCAATGACCGCAATTTTACCGCCAATTGTGTTCGGAGAGAAGTCCTCTCTCCGACAGGCTGCTAGACAATAGCCAGGGTTGAGGATTGTTGATCATATTTACTAGCTTGCCGATGACGTGATCGTATGTTTGGTGCAATTCCTGGCTGACCTCAGAAGAAAGATAGCCACACTCGACGGCGAAACGGAGCCACGTTTGCGTTTCAGCAGCTTCTGTTTCGGCGTCGTTGAGCTTGCAGACAAACGCCGCTTCGTAGCGCCGCTTGTGCCAGGCTTCAGTGACGTTAGCGCACACCGAGCGCGAGGAGCGCCGAATTTGGTCGGTAAGCGAGTAGGTTTCCTCGCGTGGGAATTGCTTGGTCACCTCAAAGATCCGCATCGCCGCTTTGAACGCCAGCTTGTAAGCGTCCAACTCCTCGTGGCTCTGAATCAACTCACTCCTTTCCGCATAAGAGTGCAGGGGTGCGGAGGTGCGGGGAAGCGTCTCGTCTCTGCTCCCCCGCTCCCCTGCCCTCTTGCTCCCTTGCTCAAGACGCGCTCCACAGCTTGAGGTACCCCGGCAGGTCCACCGCCTCCCGTGGGCCGACCTGGATCTCCCAGCCGGGCAGTTCTTCTTCCAGCTCGCCCAGCAGCACCGACACGTGGCCGGGGATGATGAGCTTCTTGTGGCTGAGCTTGCTCGCCATGTCGTTGGACTTGACCGCCTTGGCGATACGCTCAGCGTCGAACTTGCCCGCCGCCCAAGCGGTGAGCACGCTCATGCCCTCGGCGTCGGCCACCAGCAGCCAGCCGGGTACCCCGGCGCCATCGACCTCGTTGGCCACGGAAAAGTAGGTGATGGAAAAGTTGGTCGTCACCATCAGCGGCGAGTCTTCCTTGGGTTCGTTGATCTCGTAGACGCCGGGCTGCACCTGGATCGGCTTCTGCGGGTCGGTGTAGATGTTGGCGCGCAGCACCAGCAGCGGATAAACGAGCGCCGGGCTGAATTCATCCAGCACGACAAAGCCGCCGTACTTGGCGATGACCTGCGTCGCCGCGATGGATACCATCCCGGCATCATAGTCACCGCTTGCGGCGAACGCCATCTCGCTGGGGAAGTTGATGATAGGGAAACCCAGTGCGCGGAACGTCTCCTTGATCGCCATACGGCGGACCAGCGTGTTCAACGTCAGCAGCGACTTCAAGTCGCGCACGCCGGGGTCGAGGACGATGTCTTCGACACCGGCTTCCTTGACCTTGTCCGTCAGCTCGGCCAGCTCGTTGAGCGAGTCGGCGCGGATGGCCATCGGCGCGCCGTGTTTCTTTGCCAGTTCTGCGAAGGCTTCCCAGTTGTCCGCTGTGGCCCCGTAGACTAATGGCTTTACACCTTCTGCTGCGTCCAACCCCTTCGCCATCACGGCTGGATCGGCGGCGATGAGGATCAGGGGTACCTGAGCCGTCTCCAGCACGCCCTTGACTGCCGCTGCGAACTGCTCCCCCGCTCCCCCGCTCCCCTGCCCCTTGGCCTCGATCGCTAACCCGTCCAGTGTGAGTTCCATGCCGACATATTCGACCGAGTAATCCGTCGCTTCCTTCGCCTTGGCCTTGAGCGCGTCCAGCGGTTCGCTATCGCGCAGGCGGACGAAGAGGCCGCATGGGTTGAAGAACGTCTTTTCGTGGCGGAAGAGCACGATCTCGTTCCCCGCCTTGACATCCCGGCCGTCGGCGCTGAGCGTCACCAGCCGGACGGGTGGGGCGGCCGATTCGGCCAGTTGCTCCCGCGCCTCGTCGGAGACGTGGGGGCACTTGTCCAGATCGGCCTGCTTGGCGGCCAGCTTCATCGCAAAGGCCAGGCAGGTCGGGAAACCGCAGTCCTTGCAGTTGGTTTGTGGTAATAGCTTGTAGATTTGGATACCTGAAAGTGCCATGTTATGCCTCCTCCCCTGCCAGTTCGTCGATCATCGTGTGAATCCGCCGCACCGACTCCGGGTGGCGCAGCACGACGATATCGGCAGCAGACTCGACCAGCGCAGCCGCCGTCATCGTTTCCCAGTTGATGGCCCGCTCTTTCCACTCGCCCCATGCCTCGGGTACGCCCTCGCCGACCTTGGTCTCCTTCTGCCGCCAGGCTTCGTAGCCCACGGTGACGATCATCGGCATCTGGGTCATGCTGTCGCCCTGGAGGGCCGAAAGCCGCAGCCGCTCCATCACCGAGTAGCCGTACTCCATGCCGTAGCCCACCGCCGCGCTGGTTGGATCCATCAGGATGCGTTCGGGCGGCAGACCCATATCGCTAATGAGGATATTAAGCTGCTTAGCCAGGTTGACGTCCATCGCCGTGCGGGCGATGACCAGGTGGTCGCTCGCCAGCGCCGATGCGACGATGGTGCGATAGTTCTTCTCTTCGCAGAGGCCCAGCACCAGGCGTTCGCCCTTGGTCGCCTCGGCTACGGGGACGAGTAGCTCGTTGTCAGGGTCCACCTGCCCCGGTCCGAGCACGACGAGGGGCAGGCCGGTGGCTCCAAGCACCTTCTTGACGGCAGCGACGGCGTTCTGCGGTGTATTGGGGTTGCCGTCGGCGTTCGTCAGGCTGAGTTGGAGCATGATGACGTCGGATCCGGCCTTTTCGGCAGCCTTGGCCCACTCGCTCGTGTCGTTCATCGCCTCACCCCAGGCATCCATCAGCAGCGGGGACCAGTCCTCGGGTCTGCGATCCTGTATCTCGATGGCGACCAGTGGAGCGTTGGGCATTGCGCCTTCGAAGTCGAGGAAGGGCATCGCCGTCTGCCCGCCGATGGTGACCGTTTTGGTGCGTGTACCGCCTTCGGCAGCGGTCGCGCCCAGCGTGACCTGGCGGACTGAGCCCATCCATTTCTCTTTGGCAAAGTCCAGGCTTTCCTTTTCCGCGCTCCACATCGGTGCTGTGGGCCGTGCGATCTTTTCCACGACCTCTTCGACGGTGGGCGCTGCTGGTACGGGGGCAGCTACCGGCGCTATGGGTGCTACCGGTGCCGCAGGCACTGTCCCGCCGAGTTCCACCAGCGCAGCCTCCAGCGCGCGCCGGATAGAGCCCATCACGACATCGGCGGTCGCCTGGACGATGGCCTCCACGTTGGCGTCTGCTGGCAATGCCGCGGGAGCAGGTGTGGGTGCTGGTGCTGGGGCCGGTGCCGGTGTGGGTGCAGCTGCAACCGGTGCAGGAGCGGGAGCTGGCTCGGCCTTAGCCTCTGCCTTTGGCGCGGCGGGGGCGGGTTTGGCCTCGGCCTTGGCCTCGTCCGCTGCGATGGTCTTGACCGCTTCCGCAGCGCCGGAGGCAGCCTGCATCACGCCCATCTCCAGAACCGGGTGGTTCTTTTCCTTGATCCACGCTACCAGCTCGTCTACCGTGGTGGCGTTGCGCTCGTCGGCGATGCGCTCGATCAGGTCGGGGACGCCCACACGCTCGGCCACCACTTTGAGCTCCTCGGCCATGCTCTCCTTGAGGAAGCTGGACATCCACACGATGCGCTTGAAGCCACCGTCGGCGGAGATGAACTTGGGGCTGGTCAGGTAAAACTTGCCCACGCCCATCACGCCGGGGGTCTGCAACCCGCCGCCGGCCATACCCGCCAGCGTCGAGAACGTCATCCCGGCGGGCGTCATACTCGGGTCCTCACGGCTGACGACCATCACGCCTTCGGCCTCGGGGATGTACATCACGATGCACTCGAAGCAGCCGCAGGCCGTCATCGGGTTCTCCATGATCGAGTACATCGTGACCTGCTGAACGGTACCCTGTGAATTCTTGACAGCGGTCTCGTTGACGCCGGTGAAGTAGCCCTTAACCGGATCGATACACTCCCCCTTGGCCACCGGCTGGTTAGGGCCGGTGGGATTGATCTGGTTGGATGCCTTGCAGTCCAGCCAGTTGTACGCGCCGCACAACCCCAGCCGCTGCGGGCTGACGATGCACACGTGCGTCGGCGCAAAGGACTGGCACAGCGTGCAGTCGTAGAAAGTATCGACCGCATCGTCGGTCAGATTGGCCAGCCGTTGGTTACGGTAGTCGTACGCCTCGCGCGCCTTCTCCAGCCATTCGGCGTGCAGGTCGGGGTCGGTGATGACCTTGACCTGCACCTTGTCCACGATGGCGCCAAAGTCGGCGTGGAAGCGGGCGTGCAGGATGTCGCCAAAGTGGCGCAGGTCAAAGCCCTTCTCCGCCGCCGTCTTGCTGATGCGGATCCAGGCGATGTCGCGCTGGCCGATGTGCTGGATGCCGGAGGCGCTGTTGACAAAGTAGTGTACCTGCCGCTCCAGCACCGGCTCAAAGTCCTCCTGCATCTTGCGCCCGGCGACCTCGATCAGGATACCCAAGTCGATCGAGCCTCCCTCTTCGACGTCCTCGAAGCCGGGGCCGACGACCTCGATCTTGCCATCCTCGACCTTGTCCATCGGGCGCATCGTCAGGTACTCGTAGGCGCGGCTATACTTGCCGCCGAACTCGACCCGCATGTCGGCCCGCCGCACCACCTCGCCCTCGAAGGCAGAGCCGTAGGCCACGGGGACCGGCACGTCGGTGATCTTGATCTTGACGCCGCGTACCTCGATGGCGCGCTGCACCAGCTTGACTGCCTTCTCTGTGTCGGTCTCGGCGTCGATCTCGTTCCACGGCATCGAGATGACGTGCTCATAGCGGGTGACGCCGGTGGGCAGGATCTCGGGAATGATGGTGTCGGCGATGGTGGGGAAGCCGTAGGAGATGGCGCCCGCCGCCGCCGCGTACTTGAGATCGTCCACCTCGCCCAGCGCCAGCACGAAGGCAAAGACGCGGAACTTGTTGTACAAAAGAATCTCGCGCCACTGGCCGGGATGGACGCCGCCGAAGGTCAGCGCCGAGCGGGTGGCAAAGCCCATCGGGTAGATGGCAGAGATGGTGTCCTTGCCAAAGGGCACGATGTAGGTATCGTACCCCATCTCCACGCCCTCCTCCTGCAACTGGTCGATGACGGAGCGTCCGTTGGTGTTGCCACAAAGGAAGATGAGGATGTTGCGCTTTTGCAGCTCGCGCACGATGGAGACGGCGGCCTCGTTGGAGCGGGCCGCGCCGACGATGGCGGCAAAGCCCGGCATGCGGCCATCGACCAACTGGATGCCCCACGAGCGCAACTGGATGTCGTCGATGGGGCCGTTCAGGTGGCCGTCGCCCTGCCATGCGGGGTACTCGGTGCTGCCGGTCATCTCCAGTCCTGCGTAGGCTTCCGGCTGCTCGCCGAGGGCAAAGCGTACACCCTCGATGGTCTCGGCGGCCAGCAGCGTCGCCATACCGCTGTCGAGGGTCTCGCCCAGGTAGGGCACCCACAGGTTGTCGTCCGGCACGGGGTGCAGCAGCCGCTTGGCGTGCTCGATCACCGGAGACATATCACCCAGGGTAGTGACCTTGTGGTCGAGCATACCGTAGATGACCGGCAGGTAATAAGCCGTGTTGGGGAAGGCCACGGGTGTCTCCGGCCCTTTCTCTTTGAGAGCCTTATTGAGCATGGCCTCTGCTTCGGCGACGAGCGCGTTGGCGCCCCGGATTGCTCTTGTGGCTATGTAACGACTCATAGTTCATTCTCCTTGTTGGTGAGACTGGAGATCGGCGATTAGAGATTAATCTCCAATCTCTAATCTCTGCTCCCGTAAATTGCCTCTAATCGCTTTTCAAGCGGCAATTCCAGCACCTCTGCCATCCGACCGTCGCCGCTCCTGCCCCACTTGCTGGGATCGTACTCGGCCAGGCCGAGAGCGGCGCGCTTCTTGTCGATGTGCTCGATGGCGCGCTTGACGATCTCTTCGGGGTCCTCGATGAACTCGAGCTTGCCGCCGACCTTGCTCTCCCAGCCCTCAGTCATCAACTGCAGCACTTCCGGGCTGCCGGAGACGGGGCCGGTGCTCCCGCCCAGGATGACGTAAGCGCCCGACGCCACGCAGTAGGTGGCGATGGAGAGCGCCTTCTCGCTCATCCACTCCGGCGCCATACCCACGGCGGGGATGTCGGAGATGTCGTCTCCCAGGCCGCCCTCGGTCGCCATCTGCGAGAGGACGGTCAGGATGCGGGAGTTATCCACACAGGAGCCCATGTGGAGCACCGGCGGGATACCCACCGTCTCGCAGATCTCGCGCAGGCCCGGCCCGGCCAACTCCAGTGCGGTCTCGGGGGTCATGTATCCCAGCTTGGCGCTGGCGATGGCGCCGCATCCGGTCTCCACGACCAGGATGTCGTTTTTGATGAATTCAGTCACCACGTGGTTGTGGAGCGCGTCGTGGCAGACGCGGGCGTTGTTGCAGCCGATGTTGGCCACCACGCCCCGGATGCGCCCGGCCATGATGGCGTCGTTGAGCGGGCGCAGGGAGCCCCGGTAAAAGCCGCCCAGGGCGTAGTCGATGTACTCGTGGGAGAACCCGGGCACCATGGGATTGCGGATGTCAGGGATGTTCGTCTCGCCGCGCTCGGGGAAGCGGTCGATGGCCCGGCGGACGATATCTTTGGCGAGCTCCAGCGCCCTGCGCTCATCGAACTCGATGTGGGTGGCGCCTTTGATCTTCACCTTGGGCGAGGTGGTGATCAGCTCAGTGTGGAACCTATCCGCCAGCGGCGCCAGTCCCTGCATGATGCACTGAATGTCCACCACCATGGCCTCGACCGCTCCGGTGAGAATGGCCAGTTCCTGCTGCAGGAAGTTGCCCGCCAGGGGCACGCCCTGGCGCATCAGCGTCTCGTTGGCCGTGCAGCAGATGCCGGCCAGTTGCACGCCCTTGGCCCCCTTGCTCTCGGCATACTTTTGAATTTCGGGATCGAGTGATGCCGCTACGATCATCTCTGAAAGCGTCGGCTCGTGACCGTGGACGACGATGTTGACCATGTCCTCGCGCAACACGCCCAGGTTGGCCTCGGTCAGCACCGGGGCCGGCGTGCCGAAGAGGATGTCGGAAAGGTCGGTGGCCAGCATCGATCCGCCCCAGCCATCGCCCAGCGCGCAGCGCAGTGTCTGGTCGAGGATGTGTTCGGCCTCCTGGTCGTTGCCCACGTGGGTGCGGTGCAGCATCTCCACGATCTCCCGGTCAATGTTGCGCGGAGCGATCCCCGCATCGTGCCAGATCTGCTGTCGCTTGGCTGGCGCGCGCCTTAGGTTGAGGAGCTCGCCTTCCACTCGACCGAACTCGCTCAGCGCGGCCACTGCGACGTCGCGCGCGATTTCGTTGGTGGGTCGCCGCTCACCTTCTTCATTCTCTGTCGGCACCTCCAGATATCCGGCGATCTCCATCAGTTTATGCGGGTCCTTCACACCATAGTCGGGCGCGTGGCCCTCGGCTGCCTCAAGCAGCGTGTACGCTAGCCCGCGGCCGTGGTCGGAGTGGGCAGATGCGCCCACCGACACCGCGCGGGCAAAGTTGCGGGCTGCCACAGTGTCTACTGTCGCCCCGCACACCCCACGCTCGGTCTTCCCTGTCAGGCGGCAGGGACCCATTGAGCAGTTCTTGCAGCAAAGACCTTGGGATCCGATGGGGCAGGGCGCAAGACTGTCCGCCCGCTCGAAACACGTCTCCATATCCAACTGGCACGCGCACTCCAAGAGGGCGACGGAGGCCGCATCTCGGCTGGCCTCTTCTGGTGTACGTTCTTTCTTAGCCATACTTTTCTCCTAATACCTGCGGAATTCACCGGACATCTCGAGGTCGGCCCGGTTGGTCTGCGTCATGCGCTTGCCTTCTGCCCACTGTGGATCGCGGCGGATCTCGGTAGGCTGCACGACGATGGGCATCTCTCCGTCACCTACCGGGTAGCCTGCGTCGGCCAGTGTTTTCTCGATGTCTGCCTTCTTCGTCTTCTTGTTGTTGTACGTCACCAGCACCTGCTTCCAGGCCGAACTGGCGAATACATCGTCCACGCCCTCAAGGCCAAGGAGTGCCTCACGTACTTTGAGCACGTGATGGTCGGCCCAGAGGGTGGGTACGTCGAATGTTGCTTTTGCCATAATGCTTTGCCTCCATTTACGTTTTACGCTTTACGTAATGCGTAAAACGTAACATGCTAAGACAGTCCCACAATCTTGCCTGTCTCCAAATCAATATCGATCTTCATATACGCCGGATAGGTCGCCAGGCCGGGCATCGTGCTCATCTTGCCGATCAGCGGGTAGATAAAGCCCGCGCCCACGCTGGCCCGCACCTCGCGCACGGGGACGATATAGCCTGTCGGCACGCCCTTGAGCGCCGGGTCGTGGCTCAGGCTGAGGTGCGTCTTGGCCATGCAGATGGGCAGGTTGCCAAAGCCAGCCTTTTCGTAAGTGGCGATCTGTTCCTCCGCCAGCGGCTCGTAGGAGACGCCGTCCGCGCCGTAGATCGTCTTGGCGATGTGCTCGATCTTTTGCTTGATCGTCCACTCCAGCGGGTAGAGGAACTCGAAATTGCCGGGCTTTTCGCAAGCCGCGACCACTGCCTCGGCCAGCTTGGCCGCGCCGTCGCCGCCTTCGGCCCAGTGCTTCGTCACGACCGAGTCCTCCGCGCCCATCGAGACCGCGTACTCGCGCACCATCTCCATCTCGGCGTCGGTGTCGGTGGTAAAGCTGTTGACCGCCACGACCACCGGGATGCCAAAGCGCAGCGCGTTCTTGATGTGCACGCCCAGGTTGCCCAGGCCGGCCTTTAGCAGCTCCAGGTTCTCCTCGGTGTAGGCCTTGTCCAGCGGCGCGCCGGGGCTGACCTTGGGGCCGCCGCCGTGCATCTTGAGCGCACGCACCGTTGCCACCAGCACCACCGCGTTGGGGATCAGGCCAGAGTAGCGGCACTTGATGTCGAAGAATTTCTCCATGCCGATGTCGGCGCCAAAACCGCTCTCGGTGACGACGTAGTCGGCCAGCTTGAGCGCGATCTGGTCGGCGACGATGGACGAGTTGCCGTGAGCGATGTTGGCGAACGGCCCGCAGTGGACAAAGGCCGGCTGCCCCTCCAACGTCTGCATCAGGTTGGGCATCAGCGCGTCCTTGAGTAGGACGGTCACGGAGCCAGCCACGCCCAGGTCCTCCAGAGTGACCGGGTTGCCCTGCTTATCCAGTGCGAACATCACCTTGCCGACCTTTTCCCGCAGGTCTTTGAGACTCGTGGCCAGGGCCAGGATGGCCATCAATTCGCTGGAGACGGTGATGTCGACGCCCGTCTTGCGCGGAAAAATGGGGCTGGGAGAGCCGTCGCGCATCTTGGCGTCGTTGAACCCCACCTGGATCTCGCGCAGGCTGCGGTCGCACACGTCCACGACGCGGTTCCAGGTGATCGTGTCTGGGTCGATATCGAGCCGCCGGTCGATGCCGCGCCGCTTGAGCGCCTCGTCGGTCTGGCGGCTTTCGTGGTACATGCGTGTGTCGATTGCGGCGGCGACCAGGTTGTGGGCCACGGTGATGGCGTGGATGTCGCCCGTGAGGTTCAGGTTAAAGTCCTCCATCGGGACGACCTGGCTGTAGCCGCCGCCGGCTGCGCCACCCTTGATGTTGAACGTTGGCCCCATGCTGGGCTGGCGGATGCAGCACATCACGTTCTTGCCCAGCACGCTGCCCATCGCCTGGGTCAGGCCGACCATCGTCGTCGACTTGCCCTCGCCCAGCGGGGTGGGGGTGATGGCGGTCACGTCGATGTACTTGCCCTGGGGTCTGTCCTCGAGCTTCTTGAGCACGTCCAGGTGGACCTTGGCCTTGTACTTGCCGTACAGGTCGACGTCGTCCTCGATCAGCCCAAGCTGTTCCATGATCTGCCGGATGGGCAGCATCTCGGCTGCTTGTGCGATCTTGATGTCGCTCGGAACTGGTTTGACTCGTTTGACTGGCATTTTAATTGACCTCCTTTGATGATTTGTGTGGTTCGATTTTTCCAATCAACCCGGGCGTGCCGGGGTCATTCACTGGTGGTTTGTCATGGATCATTAGCTCAGAAAACTACTTCTGCTGTGGCGGGCCCCGCTTTTTCCAAGTGGAGGGTTGCCTTATTCCCCGCCCACGATAGGGTGTACTCGCCGAGGAAGCCGTTGAATTGAAGTTTCCCCTCACTATCGGTCATCATCTTTGTAGGGGCCAGCCACCATTCGCCCTTTACCAGGTTGAATAGAGCCTCATAGGCGGGCTTGCTGGAGCAATCTCTCCGAACGAGACCAGAGGGCGCCTTCAGCCAGCCGCCGTCGGGCAATTCCCACCACGTAATCGCCTCTACAGCGGGATGAGAGAAGATCGTTTTGTAATGCTGCACCACTTCCTGGGCTTGACGCGCTTCCCCTTCGGGCGTCGTGGGCCATTCGTCTACCTGATAGTCGTTGAGATCCACGATCTCCGGCGGCATGAGATGGCCTGAGACGAGCGTGCTTTCTGTGAAGTGAATCGGCAGGTTGAAGGCGCGCAAAGCGGTCGAGGATCGCGAGCGTCTTATCTACCCCCCAGTAGCCCTGGTGCATGTGAGATTGAATGCCGATCACGTCGATCTTGATACCAGCCTCAAGGCATCCCTCGATGAGGATTTCGTAGGCCGGCGAAACGTCGAAATCGTTCAGCAGCAAGATCGCGCTGGGGTTCGCGGAGCGGGCCGCTTCAAACATGGTACGGATCGTGCCAAAACGCCCCAGTTCTCGGCATATGCGGGTGATGCCGTTATCATATTTGTCATAGATGGGCATGATGACCACTTCGTTGATCACATCCCACATATCGATTAGACCGGCAAAATCAGCGACTTCGCGCTGAATACGTGCCACCTGCGCCTGGATGATGTCCGTGTTATTCATCTCCATCAGCCAGTCGGCCGTAACCGTGTGCCAACACAACGGGTGTCCTTTGACGGGAATCCCCCGCTCCACTAACCATTGCGCTGAGTTGATGAGTCGCCGGGTATCCGGGTGTCCGCGTTGCGGCTCGAAGCGTCCCCAGTAGAATGGCAGGGTGATAAAGTTAAAGAGGTCGCTCAGCTTCTCATTGAGCTGTTCTGCCCGCGCTTTTGCCGCTCCTACAAGCTCGCCATTCGCCAAAGGTATGATTTCAAAGCCGGTGCAGCCAAGGAGGAACTTGTGATTTCGCTGAGCAACAACGATCTCTTGATGGGTAAGTGGTGTGTGATCTTTCTTGAAAACAGTGACCGTGACATTTGCCGTGCGGTGTTTCCTGATGGATGCATCGGCTTTATAGTCTAGACGATCGAAATTCTCTGTTTGAGCTTCTTTTCTGGGCATAGTGGACAAACTCCATTGTGAAAGATGGCTGTTTCCTGAAATGGTGTTAGTCTGTGTTCAGAAGAACTCTGGCCTTTTCCGGCAAACACGCCGCGATCTCTGTTTCCACCGCCTGCCGCATAAAGTTGCCCGACACCTGGATCAGCGGCTCGCCCAGGGTAGCGTCCACACGCATCGTCGCCAAGCACGGGTAGTGATGCTGGAACAGCCCGGCCTGGATGACGGCTTTGTCTGTCTCTACGCCCACCAGTTGACGGGCCACGTCTCGGGCGCACCCGCAGGCTGAGTCGCGCTTCACCTCCGCCTTCGAGATCTGCCCACTAGCGCACTCGATGCGAAACGCTGGTTGCCCGAAGTGGTGGGCGAATTCGGCGATCCAGGGATCGTCGTAAGAGACCTCGTGCTCGTGGACATTGTAGACATCTTCTGTGAGAGAGCAAAAAGGTTTAGGGAAGACGGCGACGACGTCCATCATCGTCAGTTGGGCGCCGAGCTGGCGAGCCAGTCCGTCCGGCAGCCAATCGGCGTTATCGATCGGCGCGATGATAGCCTGCCCGCCGGTGCGTTCGACGATACCGGGTAGGAGTTGTGCTGCGCTAGGGTTTTCACCCAGGGAGAGGATGAGATCGACGATGGGGAGATGCAGGGGAAGGAACTCGGATGGGTCATCGACCACCTGGGGCAGCGTTCCAGGCGTGCGCCAGGCCTCGACTTTCCAAGGTTTGGGCGCGGAGCGCCGGATATTGTCGAGAATGCGCTGACCGTAATGCCCCTGGTACAAAACAAAAAGCCGCAGCGCCTCAAGGCTGCGGCTATCCCAATCCGGCGTGCGGATGGCTTCCAGCAAGTCGTCTACGGAGCTACTTTGCTTGGTCTGCTGGGTATAGGTGTGAATGCGGTTATCGTCCAGCGTCAGGCCGATCACCTTCGCGCTGGGGACTGCCTCCAGAACTTCGGCCACCAACTGACTCTGGCCCCCTCCCGTGGCCTCGACGATGACCACGTCTGGGCTGGCAGCCTGCAATCGCGCGGATGCGTCGATGTTTGCAGTCGCAATCTCGACGACTTCGATACCTGGTTGCTCAGAGAGAATGCTCTGCACTCCTTCGGCGAAGAGCGTTTGACTGGCGAGGATAAATACGCGAGTGGAGATCATTGACAGTGCTATCCAGCTTAAGCAGCACAAGTATACAAGATGTTGGAAGGGAATGTCTATAGCCTTGATGGGCTATATAAGGGGGATGAATGGCCCAAATGGGCTAATTGTGATCGATGTGCACCACTCCTCGACTTACGGCGAGGGCGGCTGCCTGAGCCCGGTTCCTGGCGCCCAACTTGGATAGGATGCTACGGAGGTGATTCTTTACCGTATTGTGCGCGATACCCAACTCGTCGGCGATTTCCTGGTTGGAATATCCGTTCACGACCAATCCCAGGATCTGGCTTTCCCGTGCAGAAAGGTCCCCGGTGGCTGTTGTCTGGGTGATCGTTGGACTCTGTTGTTTCATTTGGTGCACCACTTGGCGAAACAACTTGCTCGTCATGGCTCGGGAGAGAGGGGGCTCCCCCGCCGTCAATCCCCGCAGTTGTTGGAAAAGTGTCTCCGGCTGCAGATCCTTGAGCAAGTATCCGTCTGCGCCAGATCGCACAGCGTCCGCTAGATCCACTTCGTCGTCAGAGACGGTCAGCATCACCGCCTGAACCTCCGGCATCTGGGCCTTGATTCGGCGGGTGGCCTCGAACCCGTTGCAGTGTGGCATGTTGATGTCCATCAGCACCAAGTCTGGCTTCAAGCGTCGCGCCAGATCGACGGCTTCCAGGCCATCGGCAGCCTCTCCTACAATCTCAAAGTCGGGCTGACCGGCGAGAAGCTGGGCCAGCCCTTTGCGGAAGAGCAGGTGATCGTCTGCGAGCAAGATGCGCAATGGTTCCATCACACCTAATTATACACACGATGGGAGCTTGACACAATACGCGCGCGGTATCCGTTCCAATGCGGCGGCAGGGCGCGAATTGGGTCTACCTGACTTGCTCCCTGCACCGCATGTGGTATAGTATTGGTGGGCGCAAGCCCCTTTTCAGTGGTTCTAGATTCAGCCTCTAGTATAGGAGAGTACTGTGAGCATACGACACGATGAAAAAAAGAGACGTTCTGCTGGTGAGGTTGTGATCCCTTTGCTCATCGGCACCTTGGGGGTCGTCGGTGTTGTGTTGGCCGCCATCTTCGGTTCGGGCTTCAAGTTCATCGACGTAGGCTGCCTGATTCTGATAGTGGCTTCCACGGCCGTGGGGTATACCCAACGCACGTTTCGCGGTCTCTTGACTGCCCCATTCCTGTATGTCGCCACTGTCGTCGCGGCGACTTTCTACGTGCAGACTGCTCCTTACATCGGTGCTCCGTTCGGGGACTTTCGCGAGGTAGCGCCTCCACGCGGCGTCAAGGCTCTTACGTTCATGGTGCTGATGCTGGTCGTCTGGATCGCTTTGGAAGCCATCACGCGCAGCTTTCTCAAGAACACGAGCTTGCCCAGACTGGGTATCCTGGATAATCTTGGCGGCGTGCTTCTCTACGCGATCGTTGGCATCCTGGTCGCTGCGATCATCTTCAATGCGTTTGGTTATGCCCAGTATTGGGGAGGGGAGGCCGGGAGGGCCAAGCTCCGCCCGATGTTCCGGGGCATCATGCGCATCCATTACGCGACCCAGGCATTTTGGTTCCCCAAGGGCCAACCCCTTTTCTACACTGATGGCCTGGATTAGGGTTGAATCCGAAGCATCTTGTCACGCTGGAGTTCCCCAAAGTCCTGGCCCGCCTGGCGGCCTATGCGAGCTTTTCCGCTGGCGAGGAACAGGCGCTTGCCCTCATGCCGGTGACTGGCGTGCGGGAGATCGAGGGGCGGTTGGGGACGACGAGCGAGGCCCGGGCGTTGTTGGGGGCCAGCTCCGATGTCGCCCTGGGCGGTGCGCACGACGTCCGTCCCCAGGTGGAGGCTGCTCGGCGGGCCGTCGCGCTGCTTCCGCCGGAACTGCTAGATGTGCGCGACACCCTCGTCGCCGCCTGCACTCTGCACCGCACGTTGACCGGGCTGAAGGAACAGTTTCCCCGCCTGGCCAGTATTGCCGGCCGCGTCGATCCCTGCCCGGAGGTCGTGGAAGAGATCGAGCGCTGCCTCGATCCACGTGGAAACGTGCGCGACGAGGCTTCTGCTGAACTGGCCCGCATCCGCCGCGAGATGCGCGTCGCCCACGACCGCTTGCGGGAGAAACTCCAGAGTATCATCAGTTCGTCTCAAAATGCACCGTTCTTGCAGGAGGCCCTCGTCACGCAGCGCGAGGGTCGCTACGTGATTCCCCTCAAGGCCGATTTCAAGGGACGCATCCGGGGTGTCGTTCACGACGTGTCTGCCTCCGGTGCGACGGTTTTCGTCGAGCCGCTCTCTGTCGTCGATCTGAACAACGCATGGCGAGAGTCCCAACTGGCAGAGGAGCAGGAGGTGCACCGCATCCTGGCCGCGCTCTCCGCGCTCATCGCCGACCACTCCGATGAGATCGTGCGGACCGTCGAGGCGCTCGCCGATCTCGACTTGGCCTTCGCCAAGGCGAAGTACGCCGACGCCATCGGGGCCACCGTCCCTGAGGTTACCCCGATTTCGCCTCTGTCTACAGGGGGGACGCGAGGGAGGACGACGATACGTCTTCTTGGCGCGCGCCATCCCCTACTCGACCCGGAGACGGTCGTGCCCATCGACATCGTCCTTGATGACGAGACGCAGGTGGTGGTCATCACCGGTCCCAACACTGGAGGCAAGACGGTCAGCCTGAAAACAGTGGGCCTGCTGGTGCTGATGGCTCAAGCAGGTCTGCATCTGCCAGTGGAGCCGGGATCGGCGCTTTCCCCCTTTGTGGCGGTGCACGCCGACATCGGGGACGAGCAATCTATCGAGCAAAGCCTTTCCACCTTTTCTGCCCACTTGACCAACATCCTTTCATTCCTCGACGAGGCCGACGCGCACAGCCTGGTACTCCTGGACGAGTTGGGCGCTGGCACCGATCCGGCCGAGGGAGCAGCGCTGGCCCGCGCCTTGCTCGATCATTTCCACGACTGTGGGGCGACGGTCTTTGTCGCCACCCACTACCCGGAGCTCAAGACCTACGCCCAGCTCACGTCCGGCGTATGCAACGCTTCCGTCGAGTTCGACGCGGAGACGCTCAGCCCGACCTACAAGCTGACCATTGGGCTGCCGGGCCGCTCCAATGCCTTCGCCATCGCCCGGAGGCTGGGATTGCCGCGTGTCATCGTCGAGGCGGCGCGCAAGCTGATCTCGCCCGACGACCTGCATGCCGAGGACATGCTGTCCGACATCCACAAGCTGCGCATTCAGGAGGCGCAGGCGCGGGATGCAGCCAACGCAGTTCGCGCCGAGTCAGATCGTCTGGCGCGCGAGCTGCGCGAGCGGTTGGACGCCATTGAGGAGGAACGTCGGGAGGTTCTGGCGCAGGCGCGGGAGGAGGCGGCGGAAGAGTTGGAATCGGTGCGAGGTGAGGCGCGTGCTCTGAAGCGCCGGTTGCAGTCTGCCGCTGCGCCGTTGGGGGTTGTGACCGAGGTTGAGCGGGAGATCGAGGCGCTGGAGGAAACGCTGGCGGAGGAGCCTGAGGAGTTGGCTCCGCTTCCCGTGTCCAGCGCGAGCCTGCATCCTGTCCGCCTCGGCGACGCGGTCTGGGTGCGCCCGCTGAACGCCAGGGGAAGTGTCATCGGGATCGATGACGAGGAGGCAGAGGTGCAGGTGGGGCCGGCCCGCACCCGCGTGAAGCAGACAGAGCTTGATCTGCTTGTGGCAACGCCTGTTAATGTAGAGTCCGAGATCGCCACTCGTGGCTATCGCGTCATCCGCTCCGCCCGCTCCCCGGGCGAGCAGATCGAGGTGCGGGGCTGCACCGTCGAGGATGCGTTGGAGCAGATAGACCGCCACTTGGATGCAGCGACACTGGCCGGCCTGCCCTGGGTGCGTATCATCCATGGCAAGGGCACTGGCACGCTACGTCGGGCCGTGCGCGAGTTCCTTTCAGACCACCCATTGGTCAGTTCCTACGAGCCCGGCGCTCCCAATGAGGGCGGTGAGGGCATCACCGTCGCCAAGCTCGCACAGTGAGGAGGAGATTGCCTATGTCGATTATCCGACTCGAAGTCTGGCTCTATGGGCCGGTGGCTCAGTACGCAGGCGAGGAATCCCAGGGCGGCTATGCTCAGTTGAACGTGGAGATGCCCAAGGGAAGTACTCTGAACGATTTGATGCGCCAACTGGGTATCCCTGCCGAGGAACGGGGAATCACGTTTGTCAACGGTAACCTGGCGGTGTTGCCTGGCCTGGAGGCCGATCTGAGCACGGTACTGCACGACGGTGACCGGGTGGGTATCTCTCATCGCAAGAGCATGTGGCCGTTCCAGTACCGTTTCGGCGCTCGGTTGACCCCTGAGCTCCAAGAATCGTTCCGCCGGCGGCAAGACCGGGGCGTGCACCATGCGTACATGCAGCCCGACGAAGAGCCTTGACTGTCTTTTCCCTGGTGGGAAGCCCTGAGCCCGCACAGCGTTTCTTGACAAGTGGGTGCATTGGGCGTATTATAGTGTTGCAAAGACCTCATAGTATCCTCCGACTCATCTCGCTCCCTCAGGGACGGATGAGCGATAAGGTGTAGGGAGTAACCCCTACGCCCGCCGCGTTTGCAAAGGAGGCACTTTCTGGCTGGATGACCTTCAGCTAGAAGTGGCTCTTTTTGTTTGTAGAGTTCCATATAACAATTCATAGCATAAAGGGAGGTAAAAAATGTCCAAGATTCTGCGGGTCAATATGTCTGACCGCACCGCGGTCTATGAGGACGTGCCTGAGAAGTACAAGCTTCTCGGCGGACGCGGTCTCACGTCCACCATGATCTCCGACGAGGTAGACCCCACGTGCCATCCTCTGGGGCCGAATAACAAGCTCGTCTTTGCTCCTGGGATCGTCACCGGCACCACCGCGCCCACCTCGGGCCGGGTCTCGGTGGGCGGCAAGTCCCCCCTCACTGGCGGCATCAAGGAGGCCAATGCTGGCACAGGATGGTCCCAGTTGGTTGGTCGGCTGGGGGTCAAGGCCATCGTTGTGGAAGGCAGTCCCAAAGAGTCCGAGTGGTGGGGGTTGCACGTTACCAAGAACGGCGCCGAGTTCTTTCCCGCTGGCGACTATGTGGGCAAGGGCCTCTCCGAGATCTTTCCCGACCTCTTTGAGCGTTTTGGCGAGAAAGTGGGCATCGCCGCCATCGGCGTGGCCGGTGAGCACAGGATGGGCATGGCCGGCGTTTGCTTCGACGACATCGACAACCGTCCTAGCCGCTACGCCGGTCGTGGTGGGTTGGGCGCGGTGATGGGCAGCAAGGGCCTCAAGCTCATCGTCGTGGATGGTGCAGGCGCGCCTGGCGTGGAGATCGCGAACAAGGAGCTCTTCGATCAGGGGCGCAAGAAGCTGGCCAATGCGCTGCGCAGCCACGACCTTACCAAGCCCGGCGGCGCCCTCAACTCCTACGGCACTGCCGTGTTGGTCAACGTCATCAACGAAGCCGGTGCTTTCCCCACCCGCAACTTTAGAGAAGGTCGTTTCGAGGATGCGGCCAAGATCTCTGGTGAGACCATGGCCGAGTACTGCAAGACCAGGGGCGGCGTGGGGACGATGGGCCATCCCTGCCATCCTGGCTGCATCATCCAATGCTCCAACGTCATCCCCAATCCCGACGGCACCGAGATGGCTTCCTGCATCGAGTACGAGACTACCTGGGCGCTGGGGGCCAACTGCGGCATCGGCGACCTGGACGTGGTGGGCAAGCTGACCGCGATGTGCAACGACATCGGGCTCGATACCATCGAGGCCGGCGACGTTATCGCCGTGGCCATGGAGGCCGGCCTGGCCGAGTTTGGCGACGGCGATGCGGCCATCGGACTGCTGGAAGAGGTCCGCAAAGGCACCCCGCTGGGCCGCATCCTGGGGCAGGGCACAGGGGCCGCCGCCAAGGTGCTCGGCGTCGTGCGCTCGCCCGACGTCAAGGGGCAAGGTATGCCGGCCTACGAGCCGCGTGCCATCAAGGGCATCGGCATGACCTATGCCATCAGCACCATGGGCGCCGATCACACCTCCGGCTACACTATCGCCCCCGAGATTCTGGCCTGCGGCGGTGACCTGGATCAGTTCGATGTTGACAAGGCCGACGTGGTGCGCAACTTTCAGTACGCCACCGCTTTCATCGACACCTCCGGTCATTGTCTCTTTATCGCCTTTGCCATCCTCGATATTGTCGATGGCTTTGAGGGGTTGGTCGAGGAGTGCAGCGGTGTCCTGGGTACCAACTGGACGATGGACGATGTTGGCCGTATCGGCAAAGAGATTCTGGACAGGGAGCTGGCCTTCAACCGGGCGGCCGGCTTCACAAAGGCGGACGACCGTATTCCGGAGTTCATGAAGTACGAGAAACTCCCGCCGCACAACGTCGTCTGGGATGTGCCGGACGAGACGCTGGATGCCGTGTTCAGAGCGTAACCCTTTCGCTGTGTCAGGAAACCCGCCGGGCTCGGGCTCGGCGGGTTTTTCTTGCGGAGATGTGTTGCCGCCTCTTCTATCCCGGGTTATAATAGTGCTGGAGGGCGAAAGATGATCACCGTCTGGGTCAAGTTGTTCGCTACCTTGCGCCAACGTTATCCTCACCTGGGGATTGGCGAGCCGATGGCGGTGGAGCTGCCGGAGGGTACGACAGCGGGGCAGTTGCTGGAGCACTTGCAGATTCCCCACGATCAGGTCAAGATTGTCTTTGTCAAGAACGTCATTCAGGGTAGAGATCACCTGCTGGCCGATGGCGACGAGGTGGGTATCTTTCCTCCGGTGGGAGGGGGATGATGAAGACGGTCGTCGCTGGCGCGCTGGGCGAGTGTGTCCACGTGGCCGGAGTGCTGAACTTCCTGCGGCTGGCCGAGACAGCCGGCTGGCGCGTCGTTTTCCTCGGCCCGGCGGTATCGGTCGAGACGATACTGGAGGTCGCTCGTCGTGAGAAGGCCGACCTTGTGGGCGTCTCCTACCGGCTGACGCCGGAGACGGGCGAGCGGCTGCTGGCCGAGTTTGCCGAGGAGGCGGATGAGCTGCGCGCCGCTGGCGTGCGCTTCGCCTTCGGCGGCACGCCGCCCGTGGCCGAGCGCGCCCGCGCCATCGGCTTCTTCGAACGCGTCTTCGACGGCAGCGAGCCGACCGAGGCAGTGCTGGCGTACTTGAAGGGCCAATCCCACGCCGAGTCCACCGAGGCCGACTTTCCGCAGACAGCGGTGGAACGCATCGCCTGGAAGGCGCCTTTTCCCATCATCCGCCACCACTTTGGCCTGCCGACGGTGGAGGCCACGCGCAGAGGCATCGCCCGCATCGCCGAGGCGCAGGTGCTCGATGTCGTCTCGCTGGGCATCGACCAGGATGCGCAGGCCAACTTTTTTCACCCGGAGCGACAGGATCCGCGCCGCACGGGGGCGGGCGGGGTGCCGGTGCGCACGCTCGACGATTACCGCGCGCTGTACGAGGCCAGCCGGTGCGGCAATTTTCCGCTGCTGCGCACCTACTCCGGCTCCGACGATTTTCTGCGCCTGGCCGAGATGTACGTGGAGGCGATCAACATCGCCTGGTGCGCGATTCCCATTTTCTGGTTCAACCGGATGGACGGGCGCGGACCATGGGCCTTGGCGGACTCTATCCGCGAGCACCAGCGGGTGATGGCCTGGTACGGCGAGCGGGGTATCCCGGTCGAGCTCAATGAGCCGCACCACTGGGGCATGCGCGATGCGCCGGACGTGCTCTTTGTCGTCTCGGCCTACCTTTCGGCCTACAACGCCCGTGCTTTCGGTGTGCGTGATTACATCGCCCAGTTGATGCTCAACAGCCCGCCGGGCCTCTCCGACGCGATGGACTTGGCCAAGATGCTGGCCTGCCTGGAGATCATAGCGCCTTTACAGGATTCTCCCTCCCCCTTTGGGGGAGGGTTGGGGAGGGGGGGCTTCCGCATCTGGCGCCAAACCCGCACGGGCCTCCTCAGCTACCCGCTCGACCCTGATGCAGCCCGCGCCCACCTGGCCGCCAGTGTCTACCTGCAGATGGCGCTGAGGCCTCACATCGTCCACGTTGTCGGTCACACCGAGGCTCACCACGCTGCGACTGCCGACGATGTGATCGAGGCGTGCAAGCTGGCCCGCCGGGCGATCGAGAATGCGCTCCGAGGCCAGCCGGATATGACGGCTGGCGCTGCTGTCCAGGCACGCAAGGAGGAGCTAGTCCGAGAGGCCAAAGTGACCCTGGAGGCCATCTGTGCCTTGGCGAAGCCAAGCGTGACTGAGCCCGGTGCAGCCGACCCGCTCACCGATCCGACGACGTTGGCGCGGGCGGTGACGAGTGGTGTGTTGGATGCCCCTCATCTGCGCAACAACCCTTTCGCCCGCGGCCAGATCGTCACGCGCATCGACGCGCGGGGGGCATGCGTGGCGGTTGACCCAGCGACGGGGCGGTCGCTTTCGGAAGAAGAGCGGCTTGGTCGATTGGACGTCTGAATCTGCCAGAAGGAGTATCTGAATGAGCAAGAAAACACGCTATACCGTTCTTGGGGCTGGAAACGGCGGCAAGGCAATGGCGGCGCATCTGGCGTTGATGGGCTTTTCTGTCACACTGTACAACCGCACCCTGGAGCACGTCGCTGTTATCAAGACGCGGGGAGGGATCGACCTGTCGAGCTACGAGGATGGGCCGCACGGTTTCGGTGAGTTGGCCTTGGTTTCCTCGGACTTGGGCGAGGCGCTGGAGGGAGCTCATGTCGTCATGGTGGTCGTGCCTGCCACGGCTCACGCCGACGTTGCCAGGGCGCTTGTCCCCCACTTGCGTGATGGACAGATCGTCGTGTTGAATCCCGGACGGACTGGTGGAGCCCTCGAGTTCTGCCACACGCTACAGGAGTGCGACTGCGAGGCCGATGTGACCGTTGCCGAGGCGGAGACGCTGATCTACGCGGCCCGGTCTGAGGGTCCGGCTCAGGCGCGCATTTTCCGGATCAAGGAGGCTGTGCCGATAGCGGCGCTGCCCGCCACGCGCACGCATCAGGTGCTGGAGGCATTGTCACCTGCCTATCCGGGATTCATCGACGGCAAGAATGTGCTCCAGACCAGCCTGAACAACATGGGTGCCATTTTTCATCCCGCGCTCACCTTGCTCAACGCCGGGCGCATCGAATCCACCGGCGGCGAGTTTCAATTCTACATCGATGGTGTGACCCCCTCGGTCGCGTCTGTCCTAGAAGCGCTGGATCGGGAGCGGGTGACGGTTGCAGCAGCCTTGGGCATCCGCGCGCAGACGGGGATGGAATGGCTGCGGATGGCCTACGATGCCACCGGCGAGACCCTGCACGAGGCGATTCACAACCAGCCCGGTTATCGTGGTATCAAGGCTCCTGCCACGCTGAATAATCGCTACATCACGGAGGACGTGCCGATGAGCCTGGTGCCCATCGCTGCGCTGGGGCAGCGGTACGGCGTCGCGGTGCGCGGTATGGACAGCATCATTCGTCTGGCCTGTATTGTCCATCGTACCGACTACTGGCGGCGTGGACGGACGCTGGATCGGCTGGGCATTGAGCAATTGAGCGTGGACGAGGTGACGCGCTACGTCATGGAGGGCGAGCGTTGAGCGCCGCCGTTGCCAAGTGCACTGTTTCTGCAGTCATCTTGCTTGGCACGTGCCTTGTTCTCAGCGCCTGTTTGCCCGGTGGGGCGTTTTCCGTCTCCCCTTCGCCTGGCCCATCTGATGGAGGTGCTGTCTCTGAGAGGCTGCCAACTCGCGCGTCCTTGCCTACACTTCTCCCAAACCAGACTCCTGAGTCGACTATAATGCCCACCCCTGTTCCTTTACCTGACTTCTGCCTTCGCCCTGAGTTCGCTGAGGACACGGAGGTCTGCGGCAGTCTCAGCCATTACAAGATCGAGTTGGCGGTCGATCCGTCCTCAGCCCGGGTGACAGGGCATGAGGAGATCCTCTACACAAACATGGAAGATGGCCCGCAGGATGACATTTACCTGCGGCTGTTGCCCAACAGCCCGACCTATGGCGGCACGATGACCGTCACGAACCTCACGCTGGGTGGGCGGCCTATCACCCCTGTTGTCGAGCTGGAGACATCGGCGCTGCGGCTTCCGGTGGAACCAAGTCTGCAGGTTGGCCGGTCGGTGCGCCTCACCATGGACTTTGAAGTCGAGGTCCCGACTACGAGTGCCACGGGGCACGGTCTGTTTTCCTACGTCGGCAGCGTGATGGCGCTGCCCGACGTCTACCCGTTTGTACCCGTCTATGATGACGAGGGATGGAATGTAGAGCTCGCTCCAACGCACGGCGACGACGTGTATGCGGATGTTGCGTCATTCGAGGTGACGATCGAAGCACCTCCAGAGTTCACTGTGATAGCTTCCGGCTTCTGCGGCCTTCCACGGGATGGTGTCTGGACCTGTGAGGCCGCTCCCGTGCGGGAGTTTGCCCTGGTCCTGGGAAGCAACTACGAGCGGGCCAGCCGAGTGGCGAACGGCGTCGTGGTGAACAGCTATTACTACACAAACCACAGCAAGAGTGGATCAAGGGCGCTTGATGTCGCCGTTGACGCGCTGACCCTCTTTTCGGATCTCTTCGGTCCCTATCCCTATACCGAGCTGGACGTGGTGGAGACGCCGAACCGCCTGGGCGGTATGGAGTATCCAGGGCTCGTGGTTGTCGAGGATTCCCTGTATCCTGGAGGTTCCCGCGTCGAGTGGCTGACGGCGCACGAAGTTGCCCACCAGTGGTGGTTTGGCTTGGTCGGGAGCGATCAGGTGGATGAGCCCTGGCTGGATGAGGCGCTGACCCAATACAGTACATTGCTCTATTACGAGATGGTCTATGGGCCTGAGAAGGCCGAGAGCGTCCTGGATGTGGAATTCGTGCGCACGCGTCAAGAGCTGGTCCGAAGAGGTCTGGACCTGCCGGTAGGCCTCCCGGCGGGTGCCTATACCTCCGAGTTGTACTGGAAGGTTGTCTACGATAAGGGGGCGCTCTACTTCCACGAGTTGCGGCGGGAGCTTGGTGACCGTGTTTTCTTTGAGGTTCTTCGTACCTACCTTCGGAACAACCGATATGGCGTCGCCACGGCTGGCGACTGGCTGGCCGCCGTCGAGGAGGTGAGCGGCGACAGCTATTGGCCGCTTTACCAGGAGTGGATTCTGGGGAGCGACGTTAGAGATGTGCGGTGACGAAAAGAGCAGCGGCCCAGCTATCCTGGCCGCTGCTCCCAATCCCCCTGTGCCTTTCCCCGCGAAGTCGCCTCTCTGGACGGGTGCTCCGTCTGGCCCTCGCACTCAAGTCTGATAAACCGAGATGCGCTGTCTAAGGCGGCGCCGGGAAGCTACAGGGTGGTTGTCTCAGGACTCACCTTCATTTTAGGCCGGATTGCTGGCGGTGTCAATATCCTAAACCTTAAAGTTTCCCAAGGGTCAGCCTTGCGCAGGCCCTAAACCCTGTGCAAGGCTCTGGCACTGTGGGCAAAAGTGCGTTCCTCGCTGGGCGACGGTGATGCGTTCAATGGCCTGGCCGCAGCGAGGGCACGTCTGTCCGTCTCGCCCGTAGACCACCAGTTTGCTGGCGAACTCGCCTGCCTGCCCATCAGCTTGCTGATAGGCTTCGTCCTGCAGCGTCGTGCCGCCGCTGGCGATGGCAGCCTGCAGCACGGCTTGAATGGCCCTGTGTAGCTGATGTGCCTCAGTGACGGTGAGCGTATTGGCTTGGCGCAGCGGGTGTATGTGGGCTTGCCACAGTGCCTCGTCGGTGTAGATATTGCCCAGCCCGGCCAGGAAGCGCTGATTCAGTAAGAGCGGCTTGATGCGACCGCTTCGCTGCCGCAGCATCTCCTCGAAACGTTCCGCTGTGAATTCGTCCGATAGCGGCTCCGGCCCCAAGGCTCCCAGCACCTGAGCCGGATCGTCCGTCAGGTGCAATCGCCCGAACTTGCGCTGGTCGAAAAAGCTCAGCCGTTGCCCGTCGTCCAGCAGAAACAGCACGCGCAGGTGGCGGGTATCCAGGCACTGCTCCGACTCGACGAGCAGCCTTCCCGACATGCGCAGGTGGATCAGCAGCACGTCGCTGCTGCCAAGGGCGATCATCAGCCACTTTCCACGCCGTCCCACACTGGCGACGGTCTGTCCGGCAAGACGGCGGGCGAAAGCGGCTGGATCTGGCGGGATAACGCTGCGTGGCCAGAGCACTCTCGTTTCGACGATAGTGCGTCCCATCAGGGTGGCCTGCAGCCCCCGTGCCAGCGTTTCGACTTCCGGCAGTTCAGGCATAGCGCAGGCATTATAAGCGTATCGGTGTCTGTTCAAAATTTGGGAACGTGTTCTGTATTCCCCACTGGGGCTGCAAAAAGACATACTTTTGGTGCAACTCGCCCCACTTCGATGCTATGTATGGCGCTATTTAGGGCTGACGCCCCACCAACAACCTATTTCCCCATTTATTGAACAGTCACGCGTATCGACTTTGCTTGACAAGCGTGATGCTGGAAAGTAGAATGCAGCCACCACGCTGAATTGGGAGTCATTCGCGTTCTTGAAACTCAAGACCTTTCTCGCCATCTCGATCACCTTGCTTCTGTGCGCGGCGTGCTGCGTCGATCTGCCGTGGGTGCCGACCCCTACACCGACCTTGACGCCAACCCCAACGCCCGAACCCAAGGTGCTCGCCGTCTGCATGCTGGACGAGCCTGATAGTCTCTACATCTACGGAACCGACAGCCCAGCCGCCCGGCACGTTTGGCAAGCTATCTACGACGGGCCGCTGGATAGTCGCACGTATGCTCACCAGCCGGTTGTCCTTGCCGGCTTGCCAAGCATGGTCGATGGTAGTGGCGCTGTATTGAAGACAGCCACTGTGCAAGAGGGATCACGCGTGCTCGCCGCTTCCGGTGAGGTGGTCGCGTTATACCCTGGTGTGACGGTCGAGGATGCCGCTGGGCGGCGCGTGGTTTTTGACGGCACGCCCATTCAGATGCAGTTCATGGTGGTCGTATTCACCTTGCAGCCCGGGCTTGCCTGGTCTGACGGCACACCGGTCACAGCGGACGACTCGGTGTTCTCCTTCGAGCTTGCCGCCGATCCGGCGACGCCTACCGACAAGCACATCGTCGAGCGTACCTCTGGGTACCGCGCCGACGATGACCATACTGTTGTCTGGGTCGGTGTTCCTGGGTATCGGGATCACTTCTACTATCTCAATTTCTGGCATCCGCTACCCCGCCACGCCTGGGGCCATTTGTCCGCTGCCGATTTGCTCAATGCCGAGGTATCCGCGCGGCGACCTCTGGGGTGGGGCCCCTTTGTTCTCCAGGAGTGGGCGGTCGGTGATCACATTACCGTGGTGCGTAATCCTGCCTACTTCCGTGCGGCCGAGGGCCTTCCGCGCCTGGATATCGTGACGTTCCGTTTTATTCCCGATCCGATCGTGCTAGCGGGGGAGCTTTTGGCTGGCGGCTGCGACGTGGTCACCCACGAGTCGGCGGATGCTGTGCGTGCTGCGTTGCCCGATGAGTCCCCTCCAATCCAGACGCTCTCTACCTACGACTCTCGATGGGAGTTGCTGGCCTTCGGTATCAGCCCTAGCGCGGGCTACGACCGCCCGGATTTCTTCGAAGACATGCGGGTGCGACAGGGGATCGCACTGTGCATCGACCGGCAGACTATTGTGGATCAGGCCACGGAACCGCCTGGTCGGGTTCTGGATAGCTTCGTGCCTCCTGAGCATCCGCTCTATGCGGGCAGTGCGCTGAAAGCTTGGGGATACGATCCGCCGGCCGGGCAGTCGCTTCTGACTGGCGCCGGCTGGTACGACGGAGATGGCGATGGTGTGCGCGAGTCGCACGGCATACCCGGCATCACCGACGGCACGCCGTTCCGAGTCTCTTACCGGACGACCGACGATCCGCTGCGCGTCCAGACGGCGCAGCTTATCCAGAGCTATCTGGCTGAATGTGGCATTCAGGCTGACGTGGAGGTCGTGACGTCAGATGCGCTCTTCGCCCCAGGGCCGGAGGGCGCGATGTTTGGCCGCCGGTTCGACCTGGCGCAGTTCTCTTGGCGTGCGACGGCTGATCCTTTGTGCGATCTGTTCCTCAGTGGCCAGATGCCCGATATAGATCGCTGGGATCGGCCCAACGTTGCAGGCTTCCTTGACGACGAATACGACGTGGCTTGCCTCTCGGCGCTTGAGGCCTTCCCGGGCAGCGCGGAGTACGCCTCCGGGCATGCCCAGGCCCAACGCATCTTCTCCGAGCGCCTGCCGGTGCTACCCCTCTTTCAGCGCCCGAAAGTCACCCTCGCCCGCACCTCTGTTATTGGTCTGGCTCCCGATCCTACGCAGGTTTCCGAGCTTTGGAACGTCGAGCAACTCGATTTGCGTCCATGAGGCTGAAAACCGAGAGCCTTCCCTGTAGGAAGGCTCTCGGTGGGCTAATGCCGAGTCCTAGACGCTGTTGACGATGTTGCTAAAGATGTTGCCGAGTGCGGGGCCGAGTAGTGCCAGAATGACGATTACAATTGTCGAGTCTCATAAACTCATACCGGGCAAAGTCTCATAAAGTCGTATCAGTCAGGCTGTTGCACAGCGTCATCTCG
>Ga0315548_1000869_pt1 | contig 27080 bp, 24 predicted proteins | sample SalMarSW160110MG_2_FD_202540 | JGI IMG/M metagenome (GOLD analysis project Ga0315548, IMG submission 202540) | Salt marsh sediment microbial communities from the Plum Island Ecosystem LTER, Massachusetts, United States - Salt Marsh Sediment SW1601-110 ... | reverse complement strand
TGCGCCTGACAGATTGGCGTAATGCAAACCCCAACATCGGTGAGGAATTGGTGAGATCCTCGCCCAAGACAAAAACAGCATCTGCTAATTCTACGTCATGGAGAGAGGGTGATCGGGCAGGCCCGGTCTTTAAGATTTCTAAGGCGGTGGAAACTAAGCGAGCATCTTTCGCTGATATACCAGCGAAAAAGCGATCCTCTCCAACTAATGTTCGAAGAGCAAAATTGGCTTCAAGTGAAGCTCGTGGCGACCCAAGGCCAATAATGTTTGTCTTTTCTACATCCGCCCAATGTTCTAATGCTTTTGCACGGGTGGTGGCTTGAAGTTCTGTAGTTGCATCTGTCTTAAGGAAGGGATATCTAATGCGGTATTCACTGTTGACGAATTCATAACCATAGCGTCCCCGATCGCATAAGAAATATCCATTGACTTGTCGATTATAACGATTGCGGATGCGACGAAGCATCCCATAGCGTTCCCCTGGGATGGTGTTACAGCCCAAACCACAGTGGATACAGATAGATGGTGCCGTTTCCAGGTCCCATTTACGAGTGTAATGCTGCTTCAGGGTTTTATCTGTAAAAACACCCGTGGGACAAATCTCTACCAAATTGCCGCTGAATGCGCTTTCTAAAACGCCATCTTCATGCCGGCCGAAATAAACAAGATCGTGAGCAGCGTAAACATCAAAATCACGACCGCCAGCAAGCTCTCGATAATACCGCACGCAACGGTAACATTCTATGCAGCGATTCATCTCGTGGTTGATGAAGGGGCCAAGGTACTGGTTTCGGTGAGTCCGCTTGTTAAAACGGTATCGGCGGTAGTTATGCCCGGTCATCACAGTCATATCTTGAAGGTGACATTCTCCACCCTCATCACAGACAGGGCAATCATGAGGGTGATTCATCATCAACCATTCGATCACTGTCGCCCGAAAATCGACTGCTTCCGCATCCCAAATTGATATGCGGGTCCCGTCTGCAGCAGGGGTCATACAGGCCATCACGATCATTCCATGCTGATCATCTTCATCTTTATACTGTTTAACCGCGCATTGGCGACAAGCACCAACTGAACCCATGGCCGGGTGCCAACAGAAGTAGGGTAGATCTAAGCCTAGGGATAGACAGGCATCAAGTAAATTCTTGCTTTCATCAACCTCGTAAGCCTTACCATCAACGAAAATTTTCGCCACTGATTACCTCCATGGGCAGCGTTTCTCATCGATATGGCGTTGGAAATCATCACCGAAATATTTTAAAGCACTCTGCAATGGTTCCATAGCACCTGGCGCCAGGGCACAGAATGTGTGTCCTGGACCGAGTAAGTTGGTGTGTGCAGCCAATAACTCCAAATCACCCGGTTGTCCTTGCCCATTCTCTATCGCTTCCAGAAGTTTTGCCGTCCATGGTAGACCTTCTCGACAGGGTGTGCACCATCCGCAAGATTCCTGGGCGAAGAAATGTTCAAGATTCTGAACCATTGCAACTGGGCAGGTTTTATCATCAAGCACAATAATGGTTCCCGTTCCTAAGCGACTACCAGATTCTTGGACATGGGTGAAATCCATCTTCACATCTAGGTGATCTTGAACCAAGAAGTCGGTTGAAGCACCTCCTGGGAGTGCTCCACGGAATTTCAGACCCTCCTGCATACCACCGGCATGTTCTAAAATCTCCCCGAGGGTTGTGCCCATAGGTAGCTCCCACAAACCAGGACGTTTGACTTTTCCACTGGCACCGTATATCTTCGTACCTCCATCGTCTGTCAAGCTCAAGCCTTTAAACCACTCTGGGCCATTGTTTACGATAAGGGGGATATTACAAAGTGTTTCTACGTTGTTTACGATGGTTGGCTTTCCCCATAACCCGCTGGTTTGAGGGTAGGGTGGTTTGGATCGTGGGTTGGCGCGCTTTCCTTCGAGGCTGTTTAACAGACCGGTCTCTTCGCCACACATATAGCGGCCTGCGCTGGTGTGCAACTTCAGGTCGAAACTATAACCGCTTCCCAAGATATTTTTCCCCAAATAGCCTGCCTGATAGGCTTCCTGGATAGCTTTCCGGAGGCATTTCTCAGCATCTTTATAAGCCCATCGTAAAAAAATATATCCTAGGTCAGCTCGAATTGCATATCCAGAAACGATCATGGCCTCCACTAATAAATGGGGGTCACCTTCTAACAGCAAGCGATCTTTAAAGGTGCCTGGTTCCATTTCGTCAGCATTGGCAATGATGTATTTAGGCCTTGGTGCATCTTCTCCCATAGGAACAAAACTCCACTTCAAACCTGTTGGGAAACCGGCACCTCCCCGGCCTTTTAGATTTGATTTCTTAACTAGATCAGTAATTTCGCTGGGTGATAGTTCCTTTAATGCCTTTACAATCGCTTGATATCCGCCGGTGCTTTCATATTCTTCCAGGCTGAGAGGCTGCCGGTCTGATTTGATATTCTTTGTCAGCGGTTTTTCCATACTCTCAGTCCCTGTCTATGGTATCCAGAATCTGATCAATTTTATCTGGATTCAAATCACGGTAATAAGTCTCATCGATCATCATCACCGGGGCATGGTCGCAATCCCCTAAGCATACCATTGGAAGTAGGGTGAATTCCCCATCAGCGGTGGTTTCACCCAATTGGATATCTAGACGAGAAGTCAAGTGTTCGCGAATACTTTCGTATCCCATAAGCCAGCAGCTAACGCTATCGCAAACCAGGATGACATGTTTGCCAACGGGTTTGCGAAAAATGAGGTTGTAGAATGTAGCTACGTTATCGAGCTCATCTGGAGTCATCTCAAGGATAGGAGCGAGATCCTTGAGGCTTTCATCAGATATCCACCCCCGATGCTGTTGGAGTATTTTCAAGGCTTCGATGCAAGCACCTCGCTTGTACTCATATTCTTTGAGTTCGGCTTCGATTTCTTTTCTTTCTTGGTCAGTTAACATCCTCAGGCCTTATTATCGAATATTGTTGTTTAGGGTCCGATGCGTCAACGGTCTACGTCCGCCAGGACAAAATCAATACTTCCCAGGATTGCCAAAAGATCTGGAACCATCAAACCACGACTGATTAACGGAACCATCTGAATGTGTGGGAAAGATGGGGTGCGGATGCGCGTTCTGTAAGATACGGTGTTCCCATCGCTGACCAGATAATAGCCATTGTTCCCTTTGGTGGCTTCCACCTCCGTAAAGGCTTCGCCCGGTGGTATCACTGGCCCCCAGCTCACGCTGAGAAAGTGAGTGATAAGGGTTTCAATATCATGCATCGTTCGTTCTTTAAGAGGCGGTATAGCCAATGGATGGTAGGATTTATAGGGTCCTGGTGGCATATTTTTCAAACATTGATCGATGATGCGTAAACTCTGGCGCATTTCTGCGACACGAACGACAGCCCGGTCGTAACTATCGCCATGCGTAGCTGTTGGGATATCGAATTCAAATTGGTCATATCCAGAGTAGGGTCGTTTCTTCCGAAAATCCCACTCCAGGCCACAGGCACGCAATCCGGGTCCCGTCACACCCCATTCAATTGCCTCGTTCAAGGAATAACTCCCCACACCTTTGGTTCTGGCTAATAAAATTCCATTTTGCATGACCAACTTGTCGTAATCATTAAGACGAGGGCTAAAATACTTCAGATAATCGCCAATCTTTTGGTCCCACCCATTGGGTAAGTCTTGCGCCACTCCCCCAATCCGGAACCAATTCGGGTGCATTCGCCCACCACAAATTGCTCCGATAATATCGAAAATACGTTCTCTATCCGAGAACATATAGAATACAGGTGACATTTGTCCAACGTCTTGGGCAAATGTGCCGTACCATACTAGATGGCTGGAGAGCCTGAACAGTTCTGCTAGCATAACCCGGATAACTTTTACCCGGTCTGGTACCTCAATGCCTGCCAACTTTTCAACAGCCATTACGTAAGGTAAGTTATTCATTACCCCACCAAGGTAATCAACCCGATCAGTATAAGGTATATAGGAGTGCCAGGATTGGCGTTCACCCATTTTTTCGGCTCCCCGGTGGTGGAAACCGATATCGGGGACTGCGTCGAGAATGACTTCACCATCGAGTTGAAGTATTATCCGTAATACTCCATGCGTACCTGGATGTTGGGGTCCAAGGTTTAGAAACATGAATTCCGCATCTTCGCTCTCACGCTGCAATCCCCACTCCTCCGGATGAAACTGCAAAGCTTCTTGTTCCTTTTCCTGCTTGTATTCTGGTAACTGGAAAGGGCCCATCTCTGTCGCCCGAGCTGGATGTTCTTTGCGCAACGGGTGTCCCGTCCAGGTGGCTGGCATCAATATGCGTGTCAGATGGGGGTGACCATCGAACGTTATGCCAAACATGTCCCAGACCTCACGTTCATACCAGTTGGCCGAGGGCCAGATCGCGGTTATGGTTTGCAGTGAGGGGTACTTCCCTTTTAAAGGGACCTTTAAGCGGACATCCGTATTTCTGTCAAACGAGATCAGTTGATATACAATCGTAAAATCACTATCTGGTTGACCATCCCGGTGAGTTCTAGTGCGTTCATCAATGGCAGTAAGGTCATACAACATCCGGTAGGGTTTGGATATCTCTTCTTTGAGAGTTCGTAACACATCTGAGATCTGATCTTTTGAGACCCAAATGGTTGGAAATTCATCCCGGGTGGGTTGCTCGGTTAAGATACCCTCCCCATAACGGCTTTTCAAATATTGGTAGATATCTTGGTTATCTTCCATAAAGTGATATTTCTTGCCTATCTATCGTTATTTAGAGATCAAAGGAAATGTTATTCCCGTCTATACTTCATCAGGTGAGCGAAGAACAGTTGTTTGTTGGCGCTGGCTACGCTTCTCATCGCGCATGGAAGGTTTCTCGGGTTTGATAACCCCTTGTGGACCTATTACCCAACTTAATGGTCTTTTTTCTTTTCCAACGACATCTGCTAGCAGAGTCAAACCCTGTAAAAATGCATCTGGTCTTGGAGGGCAACCTGGCACATACACATCCACAGGAAGTATTTTGTCCACTCCTTGAACAACGCTATAGATATCGTACATCCCTCCGGAATTTGAGCAGGAACCCATTGAGATAACCCAGCGTGGTTCCATCATCTGTTCGTATAAGCGTTTAATGATGGGTGCCATCTTGATGAAAGGAGTCCCCGCAGTGATCATCACGTCAGCTTCGCGAGGGGTTCCACGAATTACCTCCGCGCCAAAACGAGCGATGTCATATCGGCTGGTAATGCTTGTAGCCATCTCTACAAAGCAACATGAGAGGCCAAAATTAAAAGGCCAGATAGAATATTTGCGCCCCCAGGCAATTAGATCTTGGATTCGCGAAAAAACAAGTAATCGACTAAATACTTGCTCAAAAGTACTCTCACCACCTTTTGCAGGTGTTTCGTTATCTGGTTTGCTCAGCCACCAACGCATGGTTTTTTACCCTTCTTGTTTTTTTTCTATCCAGATATGCGTGTTCCGTCCCCGGTCCCCAATCAAGAGCCCCGAGCCGCCATAAATAAATCAGGGCAGCTAAAAGGACGCCGATAAAAACCAGCATCTCAATGAAGCCTCCCCATCCCAATTCACGGATCTGTAACGCCCAGGCGACGATGAAGACTGTTTCTAGATCGAATATCACGAAAAACATGGCTACCAGGTAGAATTTCGCAGATATCCTCAATCTGGCTGAGCCGGTTGAAAGGATGCCCGATTCGTAAGGCTCTCCTGTTTCTCTTTCTTGGTGTTGTTCTCCAAGCAGATAAGCCAGCACAACCATGGCAGTAGCTAGAAATAGCACGGATATAAAATAAACTACAAGTGGCCACAGAATGGGCATCTCTGTAGAATTGCTCATCGTTCCTCCAGTACCGATCTACCAAAAACCTGGATCATTATACATTAAGAAAGTCATTGTAGAGTTAAAGTTTACCAATTCCTCTGGAAATATATCCAAAATTGTATCTCATTTTCCTTAGGTTTAATCCCTCTGGTGTCTTCTCGCGAAGTCACCCTTCAACTTTTTCCATAATAATTTCGGACATTAAGGAGAACAGGAGATGTCAGCAAGAGAAAAGCGAAAAATCACGCTTGAGGATTTATATCGCGTTAAATTGTTATCCGGGACGAGGATATCACCTTATGGGGAAAACGTAATCTATAGTATTCAGCGGGTGGGAAAAAATCAGATATGAATTTTACTTTTAATTAGTAGTTACGCAGTTCAGGGGAAAATCGGGGGTATTTGGGCGGGCGTTGAGCCCGTGAAAAAATCTCTAGACCTCCTCAAAACGGGCAAAATGTAGTATGGTAAGCAGCATCTACCGCCACCCGTAAAAAGGAGCCGTAACCATGGAAGATATGCTGTTCTCCTTACCGCCACCCGAAGAAATCCAAGAAGCAACCGGAGCTGGGAAATCTCGCGTGCTCCGTTCCGACCAGCAGCAACTCGAATGGCGAGCGGTCGACCTGGAGAGCACACTGCCAGCCGACCATTCAGCCCGGTTGATCTGGGACTTCGTCCAACAGCTTGACCTGACACCCTGGTACGCCGAGATCCGGGCGGTGGAAGGCCAGGCGGGCCGAACTGCGATTGATCCAGCCATCCTGATGGCCTTGTGGTTGTTCGCCACCCTGGAAGGAGTGGGCAGTGCCCGAGCTCTGGATCGGTTGTGTCAATAACATGACGCCTACCGCTGGCTGTGTGGCGGGATCTCGGTCAATTACCACACCCTGGCCGACTTCCGGGTGGAGCATGGCGACTTCTTGGATGAACTGTTGACCCAGAGCGTGGCGGCGTTGCTGGCGGATGGGCTGCTGAGCATGAAACGGGTAGCACAGGATGGCAAGCGCGTCCGGGCCAGTGCTGGGCGCAGTTCTTTTCACCGGCGGAAGAAACTAGAGCAGCATTTGCAGGAAGCCAAGCAGCAGGTGGCGGCTTTGCGCCAGGAGTTAGAGTCCGATCCGCAAGCCACATCCAAACGACAGAAAGCAGCCCGACAACGGGCAGCCCACCAACGCCAGGAGCGGGTCGAGAAAGCTCTGCAACGGATGGTCGAACTGGAAGCTGAAAAGAAAAAGCAAGCCAAGAAGGCCAACAAAAAGGACCGCAAGCGTGAACTGCGGGCCTCCGCCACGGATGCCGAGGTGCGCTCGATGAAAATGGCAAATGGAGGCTACCGACCGGCGTACAACGTGCAGTTTGAGACCGACACTCAAACCCAGGTAATTGTCGGGGTGGAGGTTACCAACCAGGGGGATGATAAAGGCGAGCTGGGCGCCATGCTGAACCAAATCGAGACCCGCTATGACCGCCGCCCAGAAGAAGCCCTGGTGGATGGCGGATATGTCAACTTCAACGATTTTGAACAGGTCAGCAAGAAAGAGATTACCATCTACGCCCTGCTGCCGAAGAGCTGTGCCCCCGATGGTGATCCATATCAACCCAAACCTGGGGACAGCCCGGAAATCGCCGCCTGGCGGCTACGGATGGCCACCCCCCCAGCTAAGCAGATTTACAAAGAGCGGGCGGCTACAGCTGAGTGTGTCAATGCCATTCAGCATAATCGCGGGCTGCAGTCCTTTCGGGTGCCAGGGCTGGCGAAGGTGAAAGCGGTGGCGTTGTGGTTTGCCCTCTTGCATACCTTACTCCGGGGACGAACTTTGCGCTTGGCGGCGGCACATGCTTGAACCCCGCAGAATGAACAAGCTGAGATGAGCGAGGAAGCCTGTAATGCATATCTTCTGTTATGGTGCTTTTGATTTTTTTGAACGGTCTACGAGAGGCTCGTTAGATGTCAATCAATCAAAACGAAATTTTTTCACAAGCTCGTTGCCCGCCCAAACACCCCCATCCTCCCACCAACTGCGTAAGTCCTATTAATATAAAAAGCTTGTCTCATTTAGAGCGTATCAGCCTTTTATAAGTAGCACGCATGCAGGTGTCCATGACGACATCCAGACCTGCTGCTCTGGCAACCTGGGCAGCTGCTTCATTAACGATGCCCTCTTGCATCCAGATTACTTTCGCTCCAATCTGGACAGCTTGGTCGACAATTTGTGGAACTGCCTCGGACCGCCGAAAGATTAAGACCACGTCTATCGGCTGGGGAATCGAGAGAAGATCTGGACACGTTTTTTTGTCCAATACCTCGCCGATATGTGGGTTGACGGGTATGATTTTGTAGCCATGCTTTTGTAGATAAGCCGGTACCGAGTATGACGGTCGATCTCGATAATCGGTGATTCCAACAACCGCGATGGTGTGGGTGTTATGCAAAATTTGAAGCAGCTTTTCATCATCAGTGTTTTGGAAGGCTGTCGGTGGGGTAGAGCTAGAATTGCCGTCATTAAAATTTTTCGGAAGCCAGACTTCAAAACATGTTTTTCCTTTTTGAGAGAAGAATTTTATTTCACCGCCATGTTTGTTTATGATGTTATAGGAGATATTCAAACCCAGCCCTGTGCCCTTACCGACCGGTTTTGTGGTGAAAAAGGGGCTAAATAACTTCGATTGAACTTCCACAGGGATGCTGGCTCCATTATCTTCCACCTCGACTTTTACCCAGGGATCTTGGAAGTGAGTTCGCAGGATAATTTCTCCATTTCCGTCGACTGCATCAATGGCATTGTCAATCAGGTTTGTCCATACCTGATTAAGTTCGCTCCCATAAGCTTCCACTCGAGGTAAATTTTCTGAATACTCGCGGCGAACGGTCACACCACCTTTGATCTTATTTCTCAGAATGACTAACGTGTTATTTAATCCTTCGTGGATATCAACCAATTGGACAGGTGCCTGATCGAGGTACACGTAGAGTTTTAGCGCCTTGACAATATCAGAGATTCGACCAGAACCCTGGTTGATTTCTTCGAGAAGACTATAAACAGTACAGGTTGCTCCAAGCCATTGGATGATATTGGGTAATTGGTCAGGGTTAAAGCTAGCTATGAGATTCTTAAGATCCTCAATCTGAAAGCCCAGATTGATCAATATTGGTGATAAATCCCAGGCGTTCTCTATATCCTGGTCGTCGAGCCAGTTTTCCATTTCATATTCGCGATCGCTGCGGCCGATGGAATCCAATTCTATCGGTTGACCTGCTCGCTGTTTCGCCAAATCATCGAGCATCCGTAGCGCCTCGAAGGCAGCTGGGGTTAATTTCAGCTCGCCAATTTTCATCTGCGCATCTTGTAAGTGACTTATCTCGTCGCGCAACTGGTTGGAACCGCGTACAACCGCTGCGGTGGGGTTATTAATCTCGTGGGCTATACCGGCAGTTAGAGTCCCAAGTTGTGCCATTTTTTCACTTTGGTGAAGTAAAACCTCGGTTGACCGATAGCGCGCTGTAATAGTTAAAAGCATCGCACGTGCAGCTGATGGGCTGGTATTCAACAAGTGATCCAATTGACGGTGGCTGATAGCTAGAAGATCGCTATCAGTTCGAGCAATTCCGCTGGCCATTCTTGGAGTTGCTTCAAGTAAGGACATTTCCCCGATAACTTCACCAGCTTGACGGACGGCCAACAATACTGTCTTTCCTCCAGAAGACTTTACAATTTCGATTTGCCCTTGTTTGATCACATAAGCTTTATCCCCCATATCGCCTTCGCCAAAAAGCATTTCACCTGCGGGTAAATGTACTTCTGTAACCATTTCACGCAGACGATCTAGGTCATCATCTGAAAGACTGGAAAAAAGAGGGACTTTCTTTAGAAAATCGTTCATATGGTTCTTGATGCCATTTACCCTAATTATAAGGAGATTAGTCTGAATTATAACCTAGATGAAAGCAATAAGTAAGACGGATTTGAAAATCGAAGGCGCGCAGAAAATGAACTGCCAGCATTTATATATAGCGCAGTTCATAAGCAAAAGGAGAGATTGATTTGTTCGTACTTAGGCGGATAAATGATGTGTTTGGGTGGGAGAAGGTATCATCACCTGCTTTCCAGCTCCTGTAATGTGCGCAGGTAACTGATTACATCTTCCCTCGATAGCATTCCCTCAATATGACCATCAACCATCACCGGGAGCTGATTAACCCCATCTCTATCCATTTCCTTGATAGCGCTCCATAACTCTGTTTCAGGTTGGATTATTCTCAATTTATCCAACGAGATCATCACTTGTGAGGCGTGGGTTGTTGTCCATTGTTCACGTGGTGTCTCTTTAATGTTGTGCAAGGTGAGTAGACCAACTACTTGATCCCCTCGTTCGACCAAGAAACTCCGTCTCCCCTGTCCTAAAATGTGATCATCCACTAACCCCTGCAGAGAACTCTCTGCCATAACTGATGTGTACGCCCGGCTCATGGCTTCCTTTACTTTGTGACCAGCCAGCAATCCCTGGATTTTTTGTTGTTGAACCTGACCAGCTGCTGCGCTCTCTAAAAACCAACCGATGAATGCGATCCAGATACCATTAATAATATTTCCTGTAAAGACTAAATAAACGCCAATGATTATGAAAAGATAGGCGATAAACCGACCGACATTGGCAGCTATAATGGTTGCTCGTCGCACGTTGTTCGTCAGGCCCCATACGATCGCCATGAAAACGCCGCCACCATCGAGTGGAAAGCCTGGGATTAAATTGAACAGACCCAGGAAGAGGTTGATAATAAATAAGTATTTGACCACCGCCAAAAGGGGGGCAAACACAGAAGTCAGTGGTTGGACAATAAATAGGATTAACGCCAGAGCGAAGCTGACTAACGGACCCACAATAGAGATCCAAAATTCAGCCAGTGCGCTTGGGGGCTCATCTCCTATTTGAGAAACACCGCCAAAAATAAATAAAGTAATGCTCTTAACTGGAATCTTGTAAGCCAACGCTACAACTGAATGTCCAAGCTCGTGCAATAAAACGCTCACAAAAAGCATAATGGCTGTTATGGCTCCCACCACCCAATATTGGATTGTTGGCCAATTCTTGAATTCAGCTGGGAAATAGCTGATTGCTAGACTCCAGGTGAGTAGAATAAAGATTAAAAACCACGAATAATCTAAGCCAATGGGTATATTGAAAATACGGCCTAATGAGATCGATTGTCTGTTTATCATTTTTTCTCCTTATCTATGCAGATCAGATAGAAGTATTCTATTTGATTAAACCAAGCGAAGGTAACAGGACAATGCCGATAAAATCTTGTAAAAAGTGCATGACTATGGGGGCTACCAGACTTCGCCGCCACACATAAATAATCGCAAACACCGCGCCCATCGCGGCTACCGTTACAACACCCGCAGTACCCTCGTAACCATGACCGATAGAAAATACAATAGCCGACAAGATAATCGCAGATGCTAGATTATTGGTGATTCCGCCAAATCGCAGGATTAGATAACCCCTGAATATTGTTTCCTCAGCCAGGGCGACGACTACTACCAAAACGGAAGCAAGCAATAATTCTCCAGGGCCTTGCGCTGATAACGCAGCTGGTAAAGGAGTGGAAGGCGTGGAGAAACCAATGGAACTCAAGAACTGATCAAGCAGGCCAGCTCCAAAAAAAACGAATGGGAACAGGACAATTCCTATCAAGACCTCTTTCCAAAAATTCTTTAATGCCCAACCAATTTGGATGAGGGATTCCTTATTTCGCCAAAGGAAAAAGAGGATCAAACTTACCAGTGCCAGGTCCCGAAGGATCGTTGCGATTGCTGTAAGTACAAAACTGACGCTACCTTGGTTTATCGCGAAGAACGAAAATGCCATCGAAGGGAAAATTAAGAACAGAAAGACTGCTACCTCGAATAGCTGTTCTCTTCGACTGTATTGTATAGATTTCTCTTCATTGGAAATTTCCGAGATTTGGGGGTATCCCATGAAATATCCTTAATTCCTTATTTATATAAGTCTATCAAACAATTGAGAGAGAGTCTTTATAAGAATCTAAATTAACATTTATGGATATCTTAAAAGTGAGGATTAAGCGCTATTCAAGAACTGAAAGTCCATATTTGATTGATCCGACTTGCTCTAGTGGTATAGTCAGACCTCTTCAGTCAAAAAGATGCTGGCTTCCTGGTCTACGAACCATAAAAGGTCGCCATGTTCTGGTTTGATCAGTTGCGCTGGCAAACGTCCGGGATCAAGTTTTCCCTCAAGCACTTCCTTGAGGACTGAAGCTTTGTTGGCACCAGATACAAGAAATACAACCATGGCAGCTTGATTGATTAACCCCGCTGTCAAGGTCACCCGGTAGGTATTTTGATCCGGTAGATAAACTTCGGCGACCCAACGCTGTTTCTCGTGCAGGACATCTGTGCCTGGGAACAGCGAAGCTGTATGTCCATTTTCACCCAGGCCAAGGAAAATTAGGTCTATACGCGCTTGCGCCGTTCTAAAATATTCTTGCAGCAAATCTTCGTATTCCAATGCAGCTGATTGGGGGGACTTCTGGCAGCGTATGGGATGGATCTGTGATGGTGGGATAGGAACGTGCTCCAACAACGCCCGACGTATCATCCGTTCGTTGCTCATAAGATCATCCGGTGGCACACAACGTTCGTCCCCCCAAAAGACATTCACATGTTCCCATGGGACTCGTTCGCGAAATGGATGCTCTGCCAGTAGCTGATAAGCCCTCTCGGGTGTCTGACCACCTGAAAGGGCTACCGTAAATTTTCCCGTCTCCTCAACCGTAAGCCTGGCTCTTTGAGTGAATAACCCGGCTGCAGCATAGCTGAGCGATTCGAAATCACCGTACCTCCAGATCATCACTCTTTTTCTTGCTCTTCTGGTTCTTCCCCACTTTTTGGCGTCAACCAGCTCCTACCATCTCTTGCGATCAGCACCTCGGCTTCTTCCGGCCCCCAGGTGCCTGCTTGATAGTTAGGGAAATCCACTGGGGATATCGCTTCCCAACCTTCGAGAATCTGGGTAACAACAGACCAAGCTGCTTCCACTTGATCAGCCCGCATAAATAAAGTCGCATCGCCAAGCATCACATCCAGTAAGAGGGTTTCGTAGGCTTCTGGAGGTGAAGTCTTAAAGGCATCTTTATAGAAGAAATGCATATCAACTGGATTTAGGCGCATGGTTGGTCCCGGTCTTTTTGCTTGAAACCGCAATAGGATACCTTCATTCGGTTGAATGTGAATAATCAGTCGATTAGGTTGCCAATTTCCCACAGCAGAATCTGGAAAGGATTGGTGGGGCACCCGGCGAAATTGGATAGATACCTCTGATACTCGTTCAGGAAGGCGTTTTCCAGTACGCAAATAGAAAGGTATATCTTGCCAGCGCCAATTATCGACAAATAATTTTAGTGCTGCATATGTCTCGGTGGTAGATCCAGATGTAACACCAGGCTCCTCCTGGTAAGCAATCACTTTTTCTCCTTTAAGCCAACCCTCTCCATACTGTCCCCTTACTGCGAATTCGTTCACATGATCCCGGGGGATAGGGCGGATAGCGTGAAGTACATCTACTTTCTTGTTTCGGATTTCTTCATCGTCAAAAGAAACCGGCGGCTCCATGGTTACCAAGCACAAAACTTGTAGGAGATGATTTTGAATCATATCGCGTAGAGCGCCGGCTTGATCGTAGTAACCTCCCCGGTGTTCAACTCCCACATTCTCGGCTACGGTGATTTGGACATGTTCGATATAACGACGGTCCCAAATTGGCTCAAAAAGAGCATTAGCGAAACGGAATGCCAAGATATTTTGTACGGTCTCTTTCCCAAGATAATGGTCGATACGATAAATTTGAGGCTCTTGGAGGACGCTTGTGAGCATTTGGTTCAATTCTTCAGCCGAAGCAAGATCTCTACCAAAAGGTTTTTCTAACACAACCCGAGAACGATCACAATCCAAACAGATCTTGGCCTCACCGAGATGTTTCACGATAGTTTCTACCAGGAAGGGGGGGGTGGCTTGGTAAAAGATACGGTTTGCGATAACATCCCAATCTTTGTCTTGTTGATCAAGAAAATCAGAAAGAGCCTCGTAAGACTTTGCATCTGAAAAGTTAGCAGTCATAAAGTTCAGGTGAGAGGCGAACTCATTCCAGTGGTTATTATCAACTTTACCCCTGCGCGAAAATTTATCGATGCCATCGCGTAACGAGTTGCGAAACTCATCATCGCTCATCTCTTTACGATCCAAACCGATAATCGAAAATTTTTCCGGTAGCCAATGATCTAAATACAAGTTTAATAGTGCTGGTATTAGCTTTCGCCAGGTTAGGTCACCCCCAGCGCCAAATATCACCAGAACCGATGGATCTGGATGGTGGTTATGGCTCATTTCGTGTCTTTATCCTTTCACATTTCCAAGTGATTTCTGATCCCTCTGAACTGGAATGAGAGAGATAGTCTTCTCGTAGAATTATTGCATCTCCCGTAACGAATAAAAATTTACCGACTAAAGCGATGTTTGAAATGGTTCATAGAGTGTCGATAGAATTGTGAACACGTTTCGGTGCAGGTCTTTCCCTTTTGAATGTTGTCGGTCTTCTGGATAGGACTGGCTTTGAAAGTAGGCTTTCATAAAGCTTTTCATATCTTTGGATAACATAATCCAAGTTATGCTGTTGAGCTTTTTCTGCACTGGCTTGCCCCATTCTGAGCCAACGTTCTGGGTGATCGACCAGGGTACTCATTGCACGAGCAGCATCGTTTTCATCACCAGCTTTGAACAAATAACCATTGACCCCATTCGTTACTAATTCAGGTAGAGCACCTGCCCGGGCTGCAAGCACGGGGCGAGCGCAGGACATTGCCTCAAGTGTTGCTATACTTAACAATTCTGCTTCACTGGGCATGGCAAATATGTCAGCAGAATTAAACAAGGCGGGCAAATCCTCTTCGCGAACGAATCCAAGAAAATAAATTCTACCTTCCAGGTCGAGGTCACCAGCCATTTTCTCAAGTTCTTTTCTGGCTGCTCCTTTGCCAGCCACGACGAGTTGAATGTCGGGCCGATTTAAACGATGAATTGCCCGTAAGAGGACATCTAATCGTTTCTCATGATCGACGCGACCAACAAATAGAACAGTCACACTGTCCGGATTCAAGCCAAAGCTTTGTCGCCAGGCCCTTTGGTTGATATCGGTGTCTAAATGGAAGTGATCCTGATTGATGCCACAAGATATCGCATAGGTGGGTGCTTTTAAACCACTCTTGTGTACGATGGAAACTGCGGTTTTTGATGGGGCTGTGGCAACATCCAGACTATTATATAGATTGAAAACCCAGTGCCATAATAGCCAATCGTAAATTGGTTTTAGGCTCGCGGCCCATGGCAGGTAGGGGGTTGCATTTTCTGGCATGAAGTGGTTTGTACCTACAACTTTGATGCCAATTCTCCGTGTATTTCTATAGACCGCTTGACTGATGGGGTAGTGATCGTGAATATGAGCTATGTCCGGTTTAAATTTTCGGAAAATTGATCTTACGGCATCCCCAGGAAAAGGGGTGTAATAAACATCTGGATGTAAGAAATTCAATTGTACTGATCGGATCGCTTCAATCTGGACGCCGTGTCGGTTGTTTCGTTCTGGTGGACCAGTCAAAGAAGGTCTGATGACCAGTACTTCATGTCCGCGTCTGACGAGACCTTCAGCCAGGTTTGTAGTAAAGATTGATTGACCATTATAGGCAGGGTAATAAGTCTGCCCGGCGATTAATACTCGCATTCTTTATTTCCCTTCTAGAATCACTATTAAGATGGATCTTCATCAGGCTTCTTCTGGGTAAAGAGATTCCGGCGTATTAGCCATATTAGCACCAGAAGAATTATTAATGAGACTGTTATCCCCAGGTAACGTAGGTCATGTTCGATTTGTTTGATTGATTCGGTCGTGTAGTACCCAATTAATACCAAAGATCCAGTCCAAAACATTTCACCGAGGGCAACGGCTGGGAACCAGCGTTTCCAGGGCACTTTAGCTAACCCGGCAGCGATTAAGGTTGGGATGATCAACCCAGCAGTTACTTTGGCGATCAATAGTATCTTGGCTGCATGCTCATGCATACCTTGATTCAATCTCTCCAAGTGATATTTCTGAACCCCAAACCAACGACCATAATGCAATAACCATTCTATTTTTCCTGCTTTCCCAAGCGAATACCAAAGCGTATCTGCGGTCAGGTTACCCACACTAGCTGACAAGAAAACTAAATCAAGATGCATGATCCCAGCTGAGGCTGCTGCGGCACCAATTAATGTGGCAATTGGTCCCTCTACAGCTACGAAAAGTGCCAGCAGGATATAGTTCCAAAACCCAAAATTTGGAATAACGCCAGCCTGCAAATTACTCCAAACTTGATGTATCAATCGAATTAATGAATCCATAGGTTGATTACTTTTTTTAATAAACAGTAAATGGAATCTGGTGGATCAAGCCATGGGTATTTATTAAAGATAACTCGTTTAGAGCAATTTGTCTTTATAAACCAATAAAGAAGAGCTTATATGTATCTTATCTCAAAAGCAAAATAACCCAGCCATGGCTCTGATTTCCCTAGTCTATCAGATCTTGGCGGAGATCTTTTACCCGCAATCCAAAATGTTCTCACCATCAATACTACCACAGTGACGATGCCAAGAGCCCAAGGACTTTGTAAAGGATGGCGTTCTCCTCTATTGAATAAGAATGGTAAAACGAAATTTCCTGACGTAGTGATTCGGAGTCATAGCCTTTGACGGCGCACAAATATCGATGATAATACAACACCATGATCCGGAAGCTCCGTTCGAACAAGCCATTATTTTGCCAGGCCTGGAAGCAGGTATGCGAGCTGCTGCTGGCTAAGGTCCCGTGGTTTTACTGATAGGCTCTTACTAGATAGCCAGTAATGCAATGGTAGCTATGCGCAGGAAGACTCTCTAACTGGATTTACTTTTCCGGATGGCGAGAAAATTGCATAATCCTGATGCGTATTTCGCTCAAAAATGCTATTGATATTAGAGTTTTCCATTTACAATTCTTAATGAGGGTACTCTTATCTCCACACTGATACAGAAAAATAATAAAACATTGACAGATCTACGCTCAGCATTCTCACAAAACAGATTGCCAATCTCTACCCTGGGTTTGCTCATCTTGACTGGTTTCAGCCTCATGGCAGCCTCCCCTGCTACCCATAGGGTTGATCCTTATTCAAGGGATAAGTTCTTGGCGGCAGACTGGGCTACACCTACCTTGACTTCAACGCCCATACCTGCTCTTATCGAGATACTCGATGACACGCCTGCACCACCAGAATCGCCCACTCCGACATATACAGCAGAGCCTTACACGCCACTTCCGGTCTTCCTGCCCTTACTTTTCAACCAAATTCCACCGACACCAACAGCAACCAGTACTCTAGAGCCACAAGTATCTCCAATTACGCGGCTTTATTGCAGCTCACCTAGAATCGCCATCCCTGATGATGATGCCACCGGAGTAACCAGCAATATCCAGATTAACGACCCCGGTTACATTATGGACCTGGATGTCAAGTTGGATGTGACCCACTCCTGGGTCGGTGATCTGGTATTTACCCTTAAACATCCGGAAACGGACAGTAAAATTACGCTGATTGACAAGCCTGGCTATCCTGCGAGTTCTAGCGGCTGTGACCAGGATGGTATCATCACAATCCTGGATGATGAAATCTCATCTCCAGTCGAGAATAAATGCGCCTCCAGCCCATTGGCAATTTCAGGTATATACCAACCCCAAGAAAACCTCTCGGTTTTCATCGGCCAGAATATCTCCGGAACGTGGAAACTAACAGTGTCTGACAATTACCACGCAGATACGGGCACATTGAACCAGTGGTGCCTGGCAGCAACGACAAACCTTATGCCCGTACTCCCGACCCCCAGACCAACGGTGATACCTCCACAGCCTGCTGCACAAATCAATGGGATTACCACTAAACCCCAAGCCATGCCGCTGGATTGTGAGTCACGTTCTGCAGTTGATTGGGCGGCTTATTATGATGTAAATATCAATGAATTTGGCTTTTTCAACCAACTTCCCAAATCGGCGCACCCAGATATTGGTTTTGTAGGAGACCCCTACGACGTATGGGGACAGATTCCGCCTGCCTCTTATGGGGTTCATGCAGAACCAGTCGCGAACCTTCTGCGCGAATATGGATTAGAGGCCTACGCCCATAGACTTCTTGGCTGGGATGGTTTAAGGGCTGAAATCGCCTCAGGAAACCCCGTAATCGTATGGATCGTTGGCCCCATAATTAACGGCATTCCTTCTTATTATTCCACTAGTGATGATCCTCTGACAGTTGTCGCCCGTTTTGAACATACTGTCATCGTGACAGGATATACCCAAAACAGCATAACATTTCTGAATGGGAGCAGTTTTTACACACGCAGTTTGGAACAATTTCTTGACTCCTGGTCAGTGATGCGTGAGATGGCTGTCACTTCCCATCCTTGATAAAAGTTCTTATGTTACCTCCTGGGGAACGTTTTCAAGCCAAGCCGAGATACATCCAAAAGCACTGGCGATTCGCGCTCCTGATTCATTTGCAAACCGGCACGCACTGACCAGGTCTGACCCTTTCAATAATCCGGCAATCAAACCAGCAGCGAAGGCATCCCCAGCACCTGTCGTATCCACTACCTGGGTTCGGGCAGCCGGAAGGCGGATAGAATGACGGTCATTTTCAATCCAACAACCATCAGCTCCAAGTTTGACGATAACGGATTTCACACCTTTTTCACGCAGAGCTCGAGCAGCCCGGCTCGGGCCATCTAATCCAGTTATGCGTGTGGCCTCATCAGCATTACAAAGGAAAATATCTAAATAAGGGAAGCATGGCCAAAGATGTTCGGGATGGTCCATACGTGGTGATTGAACAACGTCTAATGAAGTGATCAAACCACGATACTGTGCGTTGGCTAGTGTTCCCTCCAAACGATCGTCCAAAATTCCTGGTAAGACGAAGTACCCGCCAATGTGAAATGAGCGCGCTCCCTCATTGGCGTAAACGGAAATGTCAACATCATCAACAGTCAATTTGGCATTAGCACCTGGCATATGCACAAAACGCGGTTGTAGGTCTTGATCAACAAGTCCGATGCTTATCGCTGTGTTACTTTGGGGATCCTTTTTCACAAATCTGCAATCCAATCCAATTTTCTTCCAGGTTAGCTCGATTAGCTTGGCCGCGTCGTCCATGCCAAGCCGAGCAACTAGGGCAGTCTCTATCCCCATGGCGCATAATCCTACTGCAACATTAGAGCCACAACCTCCTGGACTGACAATGCCTTGCTCGAAAGCAATTGATTCGTGGCGGGGCACATCTTCCACCGGAAAACATAACACATCTAAGGTCGCATTTCCAAATACTACAGCTTGCATGCTCCATTACCTTTCGTAAACCAGCCTATACATCCACAGACAGTATCAATTTGAGCAAAGAGCCTTCCTACCCGGGAGGCTCTTTGCTGAAACAACGAAATTATGGTGCCCCCCAAAGAATATTAATTGCGCATAGACCAACTTTCCTCAACCCTAAATGGAATAGTGCAATGAATTAAAAGTCATCGTCATCGTCTAACCACAATTCATCTTCTTCTTCCTCTACTTCTAATTCATCCCATTCTTCTAAATCTTCATCTTCGTCTTCCCAATCTTCTTCTACGATGTCATCACCCCTTGTGTAGGTCATACACCCTACATCAGGGTCGAATTCAACCGCAGCTGCGCCACAATAACCATCATCAAGGAAAATACAATCCAAATAGTGACAACGGATTCGAGGCATAGATTCCTCCTATTTTTGTAAAATTGCATCCATTTCGCCATGTCCACGGATTAAGTGAATCAATGCTAAAATGAACAACAGGACCATAATAATGGCAGATATAATACAATACGGACAGATTGCCCTTATCACTGCGATTTCAAGAAAGGTTAAATACGCTGAGTATAGCACACCTGCAAGGCTTACACCAAACACCAACATGGGGCTATATTCAGCCCAAAAATCATTATGCCTTTCAAATAACAAAAGAATTAAAAGGACCAGATAAGCACCTGCTCCAAATAACGCGATCGGTATGCCACCAACCTGGGAGTATTGGCTGGTGTTGACCGTCTCACAGTTTCCGACTGGTCCACATAAGGTATAAGTGTTAGAGAGTTTAACGCCTGTCAGGTAAAGTGCATCGATTAAACCAACACCAGCAAGTATCAGTGAACTTAATCGTGATTTGTCATTACCCATATAAATTAATTTCCTTGAAGTACCTGTGTGATAAGCAGTATGGTAGGGTCTGGGCTACCATAACCCAATTCATTTACTGCCTGTTTTGTTCGTCCAACTTGAATTAAGATCAACACGAAAAACGCTGCGACAACAGCGATTCTGCCTTAAGCCCGGTAAGGTAATCTGACTTTCTTATTCTTACGATAACTATTATCTTTTTTCCGACTTTTCGTCAAAAGCATCTTTCTGAATGTCACCAAGAAGCCATGCGTCCAGCTCACTTTCAGCTGGCAGCGATTTTACACCAGACGGGATAATCAGTAAAGCATTTGCCTGCACTAATGAGCGCAGATTTCCAGAACCTTGGTGTCCTGTCAACTGAGCAAACCAGACTCCCTTTCGAAAACTCGCAATGGCCCTCAGATAACTCTCCCGTCCGTCCGAATCGATATTCTCTAATAATCTAACCCTTACCGTCGTACGTTGTAGATCAGTTAAACCGATCATCTTCATTATTACCGGCTGAACGAAAATTTCATATCCGATGAAAGCTGACACTGGATTACCGGGTAATCCGATAAAAGGAACACCCTTATACCGCCCAAACGCCAAAGGTTTACCAGGCTTCATGTTCACTCGCCAAAATTCTAAGCCACCTTCTTGTTCTATAACTTTTCTCACAAAATCAAAAGCACCCACACTGACACCTGCTGAGGAAAGTAATAAATCTGAGCGACTTGATACCGCCCGCTCTAAGATTTCTCTCACTGCCTGCTCTCGATCAGGGGCAATCCCCAGGTCGATAGTTTCTCCCCCGTCTCGACAGATTAATGCCGACAATGTGTAGGCGTTTGAATCATGAATTTTCCCAGGTTTTAACGGTACATCAACAGGTAGTAGCTCATCACCAGTCGAGAGCAGTGCGACACGTGGACGTTGGTAAACCGGGACCTCAGGAATACCCAGCATTGCTAATAAACCTACATCCTGAGGTCGCAATCTTGATCTCCCCAGCAAGACTAACTCTCCATTTTTCACGTCTTGCGCTCGTGGCCGGATATAATCACCCTGCTTAATTGATTTAAATACTTTGATCTGGTCCGGAACTGCGATATCTGGCTGCCCTTCCCCCTGATTAGAATCTGTGTCTTCTATCGGGACCACTGCATTAGCGCCCTCCGGAAGTGGTGCCCCTGTCATGATCCGAATTGCTTGACCGGGGTCCAAGCATACGGAAGATACCTGCCCCGCAGGTACATCTGCGATGACTTTCAGGGTTATCGGGTTGCCTGGCGTGGCAGTGGTTACATCCTCTGCTCTTATTGCATATCCATCCATACTTGAGTTATCAAAAAGTGGCAAATCAACACCAGAAAATACATCTTCTGCCAGGATCCTACCAGTACATTGGGTTAGAGCGACCCTTTCTATCTTAACCGGCGAAAATGAATCTAGCAGGAGACGCTTTGCTTCTCCTACGCTCAACAAAGGTTTCAAAATTAACCCTCCAAGAATTATTATCCAGGATGGGCGCGCTGCGCTTCCAAGACATTATCCAAGTTTTCCAGACGATCAAGGACTTTACTAAGTTGAGCTAAATCACGGACTTCGAGGATTAAATCAAATACAGCTAAATTCTTCTTGTTGACATCTACACTTACTTTGGCCATATTAACACCTTCTTCACTAATGATGGTTGAGACATCGCGCATCAGCCCGTTACGGTCGTAGGCTTTTATTTTCACTGGCACTGGATAGGTGTTCCTGGGTTCTCCCCAGGAGACTCGCACTAACCGTTCTTTATCTCGAATCCGCATGATGTTTGGGCAATCTTGCCGGTGTATGGTTGCTCCTCGGCCTCTGGTAATATAGCCGATGATTTCGTCCCCCGGAGCTGGATTACAACATTTCCCTCTTACCGTAAGCAATCCCTTCAAGCCCAACACAGAAACAGAATCATCAGGAGGGCTAACTACTTCTACCGGCGGCTTAGCAAAAAGATCCTCTTCCTTTTCTTCAACTTCATCCAATGTTAGATGATTAACGATGCGACCAACAGGAACATCACCATTTCCGACCGCCTCATAAAGATCATCCACGTTGCGAAAATCAAATTCGCGCGCTAAACGCTCAATATTGACACCAGTTAGTCCAAGCCGTCTTAATTCCTTTTCTAATAACCCTTTTCCCTGGGTAATATTATGGTCACGGGCTTGCCGTTTAAACCACCTTCTGATTTTAGAACGTGCCCTTTGGGTTCTCACCAACCCAAGATTTGGATTAAGCCAGTCCCGACTTGGTCCCCCGCGTTTAGCGGTCAATATTTCCACTTTGTCCCCAGTCTTTAGAGCATAATCTAGGGAGACGAGTTTGCCATTGATCTTAGCACCGCGACAACGATGACCAACATCTGTGTGCACATGATAAGCAAAGTCGATAGGAGTAGACCCCGCTGGTAAATCTATAATGTCTCCCCTGGGTGTGAAGACATACACCCGGTCTTCAAAGACATCAGATTTCAATCCATCCACAAATTCGTGAGCATCCTCGACATCCTGCCGCCATTCCATCAAAGAGCGCAACCATAAGATACGACGCTCAAAATCGTCATCGTGATCAGCGCCTTCTTTATAACGCCAATGAGCAGCGATACCATATTCCGCGTTCTGGTGCATTTCAGGCGTCCGGATTTGTACTTCCAGAGTTTTGCCATCTTCAACAAGAACTGCGGTGTGCAATGATTGGTAGAAATTATCCTTTGGCGCAGCGATGTAGTCATCAAATTCATTTGGAATCGGGCGCCAATGTGTATGGATAACACCAAGGGTTGCATAACAATCTTGAATTGTGGACACCATGATCCGTATCCCCCTTACGTCAAAAATCAAATCAAAAGGCACTCCTTTACGTTGCATCTTCCGATAAATAGAATAAATATGTTTCGGGCGACCGTCGATCTCAGCTTTGATACTTGCCTGCGATAGGATTCTTTGCATTTCGGCTATGATTATCCGGACTTCCCGCTCGCGATCAGCACGACGCTCTGCCAGGTTTTCTGCAATATCCTTGTATGTTTGAGCATCAACATAACGAAAAGCAAGATCTTCCAGCTCCCATTTGATTTGCCATATACCCAAGCGGTTTGCTAACGGGGCAAAGATGTCCATTGTTTCTTGGGCGATTCGCTTGCGTTTCTGTTCGGGCATATGACTAAGAGTGCGCATATTATGTAAACGATCAGCCAGCTTGATCAACACGACCCGTACATCTTCACCCATCGCCAAGAAGGTCTTCCGTAATGTCTCTGATACTAAATCATAACGCCGGCTACGGATAATTTGGTCTGCTTGCTCATCCTGATCAGGAATCCCTCTCCGTTCGGCAATCTGTTTTTGCTCTTGCTCTCGAACCTCATCCTCGGGGTGTTGGTCGCCACGCGAGACCCTCGGTAATTGGGTTAACTTTGTGACGCCATCCACCAACCGGGCAATCTCATCTCCAAAATCACGATACAGATCTTCTAAAGTGACGTCTGTGTCTTCCACGGTATCATGGAGCAGACCTGCAGCCACTACGGTAGGCGGGACACGTAATTCTGCCAAAATGGATGCTACTGCCAAACAATGCGTAACATATGGTTCCCCAGATGCCCGTCTCTGTCCTTTATGGGCGCGTTCTGCCAGGCGATAGGCTCTCAAAATGAGCTCTCGATCAGCGGGTGTATACGTTTTCGGAAGGGCATCCATCAAGTTTTCTATGTGCATTGATCTTTCACCTATAAAATTAGTATAACCACCCGCAGGATTTGTATCAAGGGTTAAATTAGATTTTTATCAAAGAAAGACATCAGTATGACACTCACCCTACTGTTCCTGCTGATGCGTACGCAATCCCAAAGACGGGATATAATCATGTCCGCTATAAAAGCTATTACTGGTCCGATGCTATTGGGGAAGATAGAAGTATTCAATTTTCAAGATTAACAACGGATGATTAATTTCCTGGTTATGCTTGCAAATAAATTTTGGCCTGAATTAGATAATATGAGCCATCAAAGACGTCTTGTTGGTACGGGAGACGTGATCACTGTTCTATATTCCATTCCTTTGGCTTTATTTGGGATCGGTTGGCTTATATCATCAACGGACCTGTCTCTTTTATTCCAAGAGAGGTTAATATTTCTATTTTTTTTCTGCTTGATCGTTGTTTTTAACAGGCTCAGTTATTTCTTCATCGTAGAGATAAGGAAAGATCGGTACGGAAGCGCAGATGGCTCTTTGTCGACTATGATCCAATGGGTAGCTGTCTTTCTGTTCGGTTCATCTGGTTTATGGTTATCTATTATCTGGATTGGGATAAACTTTGCATGGAATTGGTCAAAGAGTTTTTCAACCGCCTCTCGCTGGAATCTGATACGGTCAATCAGTATTGGATTAACCCAAACGACTATCGCTCCTCTTGTAGCAATTTCGCTGTACAGCTCCTTAGGTGGTAGATTCCCAATACCAGATTTATCTACTCAAACCGTTTTACTCGCTTTTGGAGCCCTAACCATAGATCTCCTGATGGTGATCCTGATTTGGATGGGTTACATTATTTACCATACTAAAATTCAGATGATAATTGCAGGGGCGGATTCGACTCAACCGATCGTTAAATTCTTCCTGTTAAGCTTCGGCTTGCCATATCTCTCCCATCCATTTGCAATCCTAGCTGCTGGTTTATATGATCAAAATGGTTTATCGATATTCCTCTTCTTCATCGTAGGGTTAATACTGGTAGCGATTTTAAGTCGCCAATTGAGTTGGGCAGCCGAAAGCAGCCGCCAACAATCCCGTCAGCTCGAGAAACTTGAACAGCTCGGACGAGCACTATTAGAAGCTCCTCCGGACGCATCTACCCTCCCCGTCATATTGGAGCAACACGTTCAGAATATGTTTCCATCCGGACGGATTGCAATTTGGCTTTCGAACGACAAACTCCTGGTCAAATACCCTTCGGATTGGCCTGCATTACCGGAGGATGTGTGGCATTGGATTCTGACACAAACAAATGCACACGCTTTTCAGGTAAAAGATGCCTTACCATGGGAGAGAGGACTCAGCGATCACAATCCATTAATTGTGACTCCGATATTAGATATGGACAATTTTAAGGCAATCGGAGGGGTTTATCTGGAGCTACGCACCCTGGTACAACCCTGGGATATTAAGTCGCTATCCAATCTGTTCCCGGCCGTCCAATCACTGGCAGCACAAATAGCCTCTGCAATGCATCATGCAGATGTTTATGACCAGACGTTGGCATATCAGAATATCACCCAGGAGCTGCGACTTGCAGGTAAGATTCAAGCAAGCTTTCTACCTAACAAATTTCCAAGTATCCCTGGCTGGCAGCTGGCTGTAACCATGTTACCTGCCAGGGAGACATCTGGTGATTTTTTTGATGTAATAAATCTATCTGATGGGAGATTGGGGATATTAATCGCTGATGTGGCCGACAAAGGGGTTGGTCCAGCCCTATTTATGGCTCTAAGTCGTACGCTTATCCGGACTTACGCCATTGAATATGATGCTGAACCCGAGGTAGTCTTCTTCGCTGCAAACGACCGTCTCCTAAACGATACGCGAGCCTCCCTTTTCGTGACAGCTTTTTATGGAATTCTCGATCCGGAATCGGGGACATTTACCTACTGCAACGCCGGGCATAATCCCCCTTACATTTTCAGACATAAAGACAATGGTGATATCCAAGCTCTAAACAGAACAGGAATGGCATTAGGAATTGAATCTGGTGCTACTTGGAGACAAGAAAAAATAAACCTAAATCCAGGTGATGTATTAATCCTTTATACAGATGGCATCCCTGATGCGCAAAATAGTCAAGGCAGGTTCTTCGAAGATGAGAATATGATCGAAGCAGCTCGATCCCACCTGGGTATGGCTGCACATGAAATCCAATCTATCATATTGGATCAGGTCCAAAGTTTTGTTGGCGATACACCTCAATTTGATGATATCACACTCATGATATTAGTGCGAGATTCCTAGACAGACTTTTTCAGGTTGATGGAAACCAAGTGAACTTAAGCTAAAAATTTCCCACTGCAGCGGCAAGATCATCAAATAATCTAAAATAAGACCCCATCCCGACTAGCTCGAGCGACTCTCTGATCCTGTCTTGTGTCCCTACCAATACAAGTTCTCCCCGGTTGTATCGCTTGCAAGCTTTTTGGGTTTCTATCAGGACCCACCAACCTTTACTGGACATAAAATCAACACCGCTCATATCGAATACAATTTTATATTTCCCCAGAGCAGTTAATGAGCTCAACACCTCTTCCAGTTCTGGTGCTGTGTAGCTATCAATTCGGCCGTCAGTTTTGACAACATCACAACGTTTGTAGCTGTTGGTGGTTATTTCCATCATTGCCTCTCTTTAAATTATTTATCCTATCTACCGTCTTATCTGTCTGGAATGTCTGGTGAGTATATCACAAAACTGATTTCTCCTTAGGCTTTGGCAATCATCCTGCCTGCATTGATCACATTTATTCGCTTGATTTCCTTGATTGTCAATGTCACTTTTTTGTCCATAGGGAGACATTTTTTCTGAACATTTAGATGGTGTCAATTTCGCTGAACAATAACAATTGTAAGAAGAAGAATCTTGACGCCTGCATCAGGCCTATGGTAAACTTCAATCCGCCTGGTCCCGTGGTGTAGTGGCCAAACATGCGGCCCTGTCAAGGCCGAGATCGCGGGTTCGAATCCCGTCGGGACCGCCTTCGATTAAATCATTAACTTGATATGAGAAACCCCGGATAACTTCACTTCCGGGGTCTTTCTATTTTCTCTGCACCTTGCTTTTCTTTGCATCAAATTCGCAAGTATTTC
>Ga0315548_1000867_pt1 | contig 27093 bp, 30 predicted proteins | sample SalMarSW160110MG_2_FD_202540 | JGI IMG/M metagenome (GOLD analysis project Ga0315548, IMG submission 202540) | Salt marsh sediment microbial communities from the Plum Island Ecosystem LTER, Massachusetts, United States - Salt Marsh Sediment SW1601-110 ... | reverse complement strand
TTTAATCAAGTCTTTCACCTGGTTCTGGGTCGGCCTTATCTTAATAGAGGGTTCTAAAAGTCCGGTCGGTCGGACCAGCTGTTCAACGATATGTTGGCCGGCTTCCTGTTTCTCGTGAATGCCAGGCGTGGCTGAAACATAGACTGTTTGGCCGACATTTTGTTTAAATTCTTCAAAATTTAAGGGCCGGTTGTCTAAGGCCGAGGGTAAACGGAAGCCGTACTTGATTAAGGCCTCTTTCCTGGATTTATCAGTATTATACATAGCTCTGAGTTGGGGCAAAGTCATGTGAGATTCGTCAATAATAGTCAGGAAGTCTTTGGGGAAATAATTCAACAAGACAAAAGGAGATTGATTAGGTTTTCTGAATTCAAGATGCCTTGAATAATTTTCAACACCGTGGCAATAACCCATTTCCCTTAACATCTCCAGGTCATAGTTGGTCCGCTGGGCTATTTTTTGCGCCTCAACTAGTTTTTTCTGCTGTCGGAATTTCTTTGTTTGTTCTTGCAGTTCCAGCTTGATATTCTCTAAGGCAATGCCCAGTTTGTCTTGGGGCGTGACCCAGAAGTGAGCCGGGAAGATCTTACAAGCCGGGCTCAATATTTTGTTGTTTGCCATTTCAACTTTCAAAACTTTGCCGGTGACCAGATAAATCTCTATCATGTCTCCCCTGACCCGAAAAGTACCCGGCCTGAAATCAAAATCGTTTCTCTGATATTGCAAGGCGACCAAGTGGCCGATCAGATCTTTTCTTTTGATTTTCTGACCAGGTTTCAACTCAAGAGAAACGTTCTCGTAGTTTTCCGGCGAACCAATATTATAAACGCAAGAGACCGAGGCCACAATAATAATGTCTTTTCTGGTCAGTAAATCCTGGGTAGTGGCGTGCCTCAACCTATCGATTTCTTCGTTTATCCTGGCATCCTTTTCAATATAAGTGTCGGTCTGAGGGATATAGGCTTCGGGCTGGTAATAATCGTAATAGGAAACAAAATAATGGACCGCGTTGTTCGGAAAAAACTCTTTGAACTCCTGGTAGAGCTGGGCCGCCAAGGTTTTGTTGTGCGATATAATTAAAGCTGGTTTTTGCGCCTTTTCAATCACTTTGGCCATAGTAAAAGTCTTGCCGCTTCCTGTCACGCCTAAAAGCACCTGGTTTTTAATACCAGCCTTAAGGTTCTCGGACAATTTTTCAATAGCCTGGGGCTGGTCACCCGTTGGCTTTAACTTGGAGACCAATTTGAACATACCATTCATTCTATCTTTAATTTCTCCTTTTTTCAAGGTTGACTTTTAAATGGATTATGTTAAGATTTACGATTAGTTCATACGACCATAAATAAAGAATAGGAGGCTGATAATTGAAATACGTCGTAATGGTGGTTGAGATAGGGCTGAATGCTCTGATTGATTTATCCATGGGCGCCATTATTGTGCATCTGATGGGCAAAATATTTGGGTACGATGTGCCCTTTTATTTCTATCCCATCGGCGCTGTTTTGGCGGTTTTGCCCGATGTCGATTATCCCTATCATCTTTTTCAGGTAGTAAGAGGGAAGAGAAAATTTACCCAGACGCATAGGATGGTCCCTCATTATCCGGTAATTATGATAATTCCCATCTGTTCGACTCTAGGCATTTTAGGCATCTTTTACCCCGTTTTCTTTTATTGGGCATTAGTTGCTCTTTTATGCCTTGTAAGCCATTATACCCACGATACGATCGAGGGCATAAGATGGCTGGCTCCGTGGGGCGGAAACTATTACAGATTTTCAGTTAGAAGAGGCTGGAGAAAATTCTCTATTGTTTCGTGGAGCAAAAATAAGTGGGAAGTTTGGATAGGGTTATTAAAAGAGAAGATGAGAAGGGAAAGAGCGGGTCGCTTTGAAACGTACCTTAATCTCTCGGCAAAAGAGCTGGCTACCGCACTAAGCCTTTTTGCTATTGCCGTACTCCTTATTTTTCTATGGTGACAGCAACAAAGTCAGGGTCAATACTAACCTAACTAGATTGGCCCTTTTTATTTTTATAAGTTAAAATTAAATGAGAAATGAAGGAACTGATCAAAAAATTCATCCCGCCTTTTTTACTAAACTGGTATCACCTGAGCTTGGCTTTTTTGGGCGCCGTTTTATACGGTTTTCCTTCAAAAAAACTAGAGGTTATCGGGGTGACCGGGACCAACGGCAAAACCACGGTGATTAATTTGACGACCAAGACCCTGGAAGAGGCAGGCTATAAAGTCGCCTCTTTATCTTCGATAAAATTCAAAATAGCCGACCAGGAACGGCCCAACACTTTAAAAATGACCATGCCGGGCCGTTTTAAATTGCAAAAGTTTTTCCAGCAAGCCGTTAAAGCCGGCTGCCAATATGTTGTTTTGGAAGTGACGTCCGAAGGCATCAAGCAGCATCGCCACAGGTTCATTAACTTCCATACGGCCGTCTTTACCAATTTAACTCCCGAACATATTGAAGCGCACAAGGGCTTTGAAAATTACAAAAAAGCCAAAGCCAAGCTTTTCCGGGCGGCCAAGGAAGTCCACATTATCAATATTGACGATGAAAACGCACAATATTTCTTACAGTTTCCGGCTAAACAAAAAAAGACCTACGGATTGAAAAAAGGGGATGTCAACACCGAAAACACTCACTTCAAGCTTCAATTAATCGGCCAATTCAATATTTACAATGCTTTGGCTGCTATCGGCATTGGCTTGTCCCAGGGATTAGATTTGGCAGTTTGTCAGAGAGCAGTAGAAAAAGTCGAAGAGATACCGGGCCGAATGGAAGAAGTTATCTCTCAGCCATTCAAGGTTTTCGTTGATTATGCTTTTACGCCCAATGCTTTAGAAAAAGTTTACCAGACCCTAAAACCGCAAAATGGAAAACTAATCTGTCTTTTAGGGGCTTGCGGCGGGGGTCGGGATAAATGGAAGAGGCCGATTTTGGGTGAAATAGCTGCCAAACACTGCGACAAAATTATTGTGACTAATGAAGATCCGTACGATGAAGACCCAATGAAAATCATTGAAATGGTTGCCGAGGGCGCCAAGGGCAAGGCCGAGAAAATATTAGACAGGCGGGAGGCGATTAAAAAAGCTTTGATTTCGGCGACAGCCGGCGACACGGTAATTATAACCGGCAAAGGCTCTGAGCCTTGGATTTGTTTGGCTCACGGCAAAAAAATTCCCTGGGACGACAGAGAGATTGCCAAGGAAGAATTTGAAAAGATAAAAGTGAAAAAGAATTGACAAGATGATCGAATCAGCATAGAATAGAGCATTATCAATTAAATTAAAAAATGACAATAAAAGAAATATATAATCTGGCGATACGCAAAGGAGTTGAGGCAGATTTTCGAGGGAAGGAAGGCGTTGAGAAAGTTTTGATAAGAAGAAAAGAAAAATTCAATAAGCTGTCGGAAAAAGAAAAACAGGAATTTGACAAGGAAGCTTTGGAAAATCCTTACCTCGACTCAAGGATTTTAAATATCGCTGAAGATAAGGAAGTAAAAAGAATTTTAGTTGGCATTGATATTGAACCAGCCGAGATTTTATTGGCAAAAGAAATCGGCAACATTGATTTGATTATTGCTCATCATCCCCTGGGTAGGGGTTTGGCCAACTTGCACGAAGTTATGGAGATGCAGTGCGACATTTTAAACCAATACGGCGTACCGATCAACATCGCTGAGGGGTTGATGAAAGAAAGGATTGAAGAAGTGGCTCGGGGCGTGAACAAGTTAAACCATCAAAGAACGATTGACGCTGCCAAACTGCTCAACTTTAATTTAATTAACAGCCACACGCCTTGCGATAATTTGGCCGCTAAATTTCTCAAAGAAAAAATTGAGCAGGAAAAGCCGAAAAGGATTGAAGATTTACTTAATTTATTAAAGGAAATTCCGGAGTATAAAGAAGCGATTAAGCTCGGTGCTGGCCCCAAGGTTTTTGTCGGCGAAGAAGAAAATCGTTGCGGTAAAATTGCCATAACAGAAATGACCGGCGGCACCGAAGGTTCACCGAAACTTTACGAGAAAATGGCTCAATCCGGGATTGGAACGGTTATCGGCATGCACATTTCCGAAGAGCACAAAAAAGAAGCAGAAAATGCCAATCTTAATGTGGTTATCGCCGGCCACATGTCTTCAGATTCTTTGGGGGTGAACTTATTTTTAGATGAACTGGAGAAACAGGGTATTGAGATCGTCCCCTGCTCCGGTTTTGCGAGAGTCTCACGTAATCAATAAACCGCTTGGGAAAAAATTGGCAGTCGCCGATGGCGGCTGTTTTTGTTAGAATAAGGCAATGAGAACAGGTATTGCTACAGTACCTCTGGATTACGGTCGTTGTCCGCCCTGGCTATTCCAAAGGATGAAAAGGTTGGGCCGGGGTATTGCTTTAGCTATTGTTGAAGAATTCGGCCCAGAAGAATTCTTACGGAGACTGGCTGACCCGGTCTGGTTTCAGTCTTTGGGCTGCGTCATGGGGTTCGACTGGAATTCTTCCGGGCTGACCGTAACTACTCTGGGCGCTTTGAAGGCCGGGCTGTTTGAAATCCAGGACCAGTTGGGTATTTATGTTTGCGGCGGTAAGAAAGTCTCCAGGGAAACGCCAAAAGAAATAGAGGCTTACGGCATTTCACGGCAGTTTTCTTTTGCCCCGAAATTGATTTACGCCTCCAAAATGGCGGCCAAGACAGATTCGGCCTTAATTCAGGACAAATACCAAATTTACCAGCACAATTTTCTGTTTACCAAACAAGGCAGTTGGGTTGTTGTCCAACAGGGCATGAATACCGACAACCAAACGGCACGAAGATACCATTGGCTGTCATCGGCCATGAAAGATTTCATTGAGGAGCCTCACACCGGCATCGTTGCTCAGTTTAAGGTTAAACCTTTGAATTTGACGGCCCAAGAGAGCGGTGGTAATCGAGATGTTTCTTTGGGATTGGTTAAAGAAGAGCCAAGGGAATTTTTAAGAAACTTGGATTTAATCCAAACCAAAAGATCAAAAAACCTTACCTTGATGGAATTACAGAATAAAGAATTCCATTGGCATCCGGTGGTTGAAGAAAAGTTCAACTTAAAAAGGCTAGAAAAGACTATCTTTTTCGCCAAAGAGCAGAGCCCGAAGAACTTTGAAAACCTCTTGTCGCTGAAAAATGTCGGCCCTAGGACCATCAGAGCCCTTTCTTTAGTCTCGGAGATAATTTACGGGGCCAAACCTTCCTACCAGGATCCGGCCCGTTATACTTTTTCGGTCGGTGGTAAAGATGGCACTCCTTTCCCAGTGGACAGAATGGTTTACGATAAGACCTTGGAGATAATGGAAAGAGGAATTAAAAAAAGCGGTGTAAGTTTGAGCGAAAAAGAAAAAGCTTTTAAAAGATTAGGCAATGTCAGGAGATGAAAAAGTATTCGTCAAAAAAAGCCAAGAAAAACAAGACCGCTTACCGCACTCCGAGCCCTATCAGATATAAATTAGTTTTGCGGAATAAAGGGTTTAAGAAAAAGAACGCTAAATTTTCTTAACCATATCGGTATTCTCTAATCGATAGTCAAGTCGGCGATAATAGTTTCTGACGCCGACTCCGGAAATAACCGAAATTTTCTTCAAGCCGAATTCCTTTTTAGTTATTTTTTCTGCTTGTTTGATGAGTTTTTTACCCAGTCCTTTATGTTGAGGCGAAACGGTTGAACTTTTTCCAATTAAGCGAAGCTGGCCGTAAGTATGGACTTCTCTGATAATAACTGACTTTCGGGAAGTCAGCCGTAACCGAAGCAGGCTGTAGAGCTTTTGTCTGTTTTTATTTTCGAAAGTCAAAAACACTTCTTTGCCTCCAGAAGCTGGATAATCTTGTCGGAACAAATAAAGTTTTTCTTTCGGGTTGTAGTTTTCCTTGACTTCCCGGCATCTGATGCAGCGGCAATTACCGGTGACCCTTTGCCGCAAGTTGGATATTTTAGCCGGGCCAGCCACGATACTGGAGGAGGGAATATCCCGGGTGATTCTTTGTATTCTGACGTAATAAGGGATTTTCTTTTTAATCGATTTAACTAAATTAATTAACTGGTTGGCGGTATAGGGCCGGTATTTTTTCTTTTGCCACCATTGATAAAGCAAAGCCTCCTTAAGCAAGGCGCAGGGATAGATCTTCAGTAAATCTGGCTGGAAATCAGGACTAGTGAATAATATTTCGAACATTTTTTCGTCTTTTTTCAAATTGGAGCCCGGCAAGTTGGGCATCATTTGATAGCAAATTTTAAAACCAGCGTCTTTCAAAAGTTTAGTGGCCTGAATAGTTGCTTTGATTTTATGTCCCCGCTGGTTCAATTTCAAAATATCATCATAAATAGTTTGAACGCCAAGCTCCACCCTGGTTACGCCCAGCCGCCTCAATCTTTTTATCTCTTTTTTATTAATAAAATCTGGCCTGGTTTCGATCGACAAGCCGACAATTCGATGTTTTGATTTTTCATTCAATTTCTGGGCTTGCTTAAGAGAGGCCGGACTTTTTCCATTGCAAGCATCAAAACATTTTTTAACGAACCAAGTTTGGTATTTATGAGGATAAAAAGACCAGGTTCCTCCAATTATCCTCAGCTCTATTTTGTCAGTGGGATGGCCGGTATTTCTTAAAGACTTGAGCCGCATTTTGACCTGTCTGTATGGATCGTATTGGTTCAAAATGGCCCTCATAACAGCTGGTTCGTTGTCCAGATAGCTTTTGGGTACTCCTTTTTGGGTTGGACAATATATACAATGGCCCGGACAGGGATAAGGTTTTGTCAGCACCGAAACATTTACAATGCCCGAGAGCGAACGAATCGGCCTGGTGCGCAGCAAAATTTCAAGCTTGGCCGACTTTCTGATTCTTCCATTTTTTACCATTTCGTGATAAATTTTTAATAGAGAAACATTACTGGGGCAGGGAATTCGGTATTTCTTGGCTGTTCTTCTTTTCGCCTGTGCTAAGTCAGCTCGAGTTTTTGCCCGGCTTTTGAGTAATTGTTTAATTGTGGATTCTAAAGCATCCATATGGATAAAGAATACGCCCAGCGCCTATTAGACGAGACGCGTAAAAATTATAACCTGATTGCTAGGGACTTCTCAAGTACCCGGCGTTTTGTTTGGCAAGGCTTGGAGCCTTTGTATAATTATGCCTTGAGAGGGGAAAAGGTGTTAGATTTGGGCTGCGGCAACGGCCGGCTCTTGCAGATATTCAAGGAAATAGATATTGATTACACCGGCATAGATAATTCGGAGAAGCTGATTGAGATTGCTAGAAAGGTTCACCCTAACGCCAAATTTGAAACGGCGGATGCTTTAAATCTGCCTTTTGCCAATAATTACTTTGACAAAGTTTATAGCATCGCTGTTTTGCACCATATTCCTTCCGATAAATTAAGGCTTAAATTTCTGGAAGGGGTCAGGAGGGTTTTAAAACCGGAAGGCCTTTTTATTTTAACAGCCTGGGATTTGTGGCGCTGGCGCAAGTTCAATAAAATTCTTAAATTTACTTTATTAAAATTATTAGGTAAATCCAAGCTGGATTTCAAAGACATCTTCGTGCCCTGGCAGAAGGATTGTCAGCGTTATGTTCACTGCTTCAGCAAGAAAGAGTTGGCCGGTTCGCTTAGAAGGGCGGGTTTTAAAATAAAAGAAATCGGCAATTTGAAAACAGCCGATAGTAAGGAAAACAATCTTTATATTGTAGCGCAAAAGTAGACTTGACAAAATAGATTTTTTGATATATACTATATTAGTAAAGCAAACAGATTTAAAAGGAGGTTTGAATTGGATAAGCCTGAAATAACTGAAAACGGTAACAGAATGATAACGGTGTATTACGCTGGCATAGAGATAGATTTTGCCAGAGAGAAAGGCAAAGTTATCGAAATAGCCCGTCGTTCGTTCACCGGTGGAAGAGCTTATTATTCCCCGTCAGATTACACAAAGGTTATAAAAGCTGCATGTGATCACTGGGGGCTTCCTTTCCCGCCAAGATTATTTACTGTCGCTGCGATAAGTACAAGGCGACGGCAGAATAAAAAAGCTCGTTCAGCGAAAGGAGTCCAGAACAAAATGTTCTAGGCTCCTTTTAATTTTCAAAGACTTGGAGTATAAAATAAAATGAGCCCTTGTAGTTCAATGGATAGAACGCGGGCCTCCGGAGCTTGAAATAGGGGTTCGAATCCTCTCAAGGGCACAGTTCAATTTCATTTGTTTTTATGTTAAAATACACTTATGAAATACAAGATTGCCGTCAGCGGGGCGGCTAAATTAACCCCCTGCGCCAAGAACATAAAAGAAGCAGCCAGGGAACTGGGCCGGGAGATTGTCCGCCAGAACTGCATTTTGATTACCGGGGCAACGACCGGCGTTCCCTATTATGCTGCTCAGGGCGCTAACCGGAGCGGTGGGGTTAGTATTGGTTTTTCGCCGGCCGCCTCAAGATTGGAGCACAAAAAAGTCTACAGACTTCCCTTGGACGAATTTGACGTCATGGTTTATACTGGATTTGACTACTCAGGCCGGAATCTTTTAATGACTAGAGCGGCTGATGCGGTTATTGTGGCCTGCGGCCGAATGGGCACCTTAAACGAGTTCACTATTGCCTATGAGGATAGAAAACCGATCGGGGTACTTTTGGGTTCGGGAGGGACAGCTGATTTGATCAATTACCTGCTTAAACGCCCCCATAAAAAAAGAGGGCAGATTATTTACGATACCGATCCCAAGAGATTAGTCCGTAAATTAGTAAAATATCTTAAAAGGTCGAAATAAAAATTAATCAATAATTATTTATTATTATGGCCGAAGAAGGAAAATTAATCGGCAAAATCAGCCATTATTTTAGCAATATCGGCGTGGCCGTGATTGAATTGACCGATACCCTCAAAACAGGCGACACCATTCGTATTGTCGGTGGCGAGACTGATTTTGAGCAGAACGTTGACTCAATGGAGGTTGACCACAAGAAAGTGGATAAAGGGAAAAAGGGCGACGGCATCGGATTGAAAATCAGCCAAAAAGTCAGAGAAGGCTACAAGGTCTACAAGGTTTAATTAAGCCGGTTTTCAATATGATTTCGGTTGTTCTGGCAGCTTTTGGCGGCGGAGTTTTGCGAGGACTGGTCGGTTTTATCAAACACCAGTTTTCTTACAAGGAAGTGAAATTCCGACCTTATTATTTTTTAGGGATGATGGCTCTTTCCGGGATTGTCGGCACAGTGGCTACTCTGGCCATCAAAGAGTTGGGCTTCACCCTGTTTGACGGTTTTACGGCCGCTTTGGCTTTTATTATCGGGTACGCTGGCGGCGACTTTCTGGAGAATATTTATAAGATAATAATTAAAAAGTCTTCTTTCTATAATGATTAGTAAGGTTTTGGGCATAATTCTGCTTCTACTGGGCGTGGCCATTATTCTTTATACTCTTTATTTTTCTTTCAATATCTTCACTGCTAAGGTCGCTCCTCCGGAAATTTTCAAACTGGAAAGCCAAGTTGCTTCATCGGGTGCTGAGGGTCTGGAAGCGCAGTTTCAGGAGATAGTCAGCGAACAATTAAGAGGGCTGATACCGGTTGATTCCATAACCACATTGCTGAACCTGATCACCTGGTCAATTTTCGCTGGCATTTTGATTTTCGGTGGAGCCCAAATTTCCGGTTTGGGTATTAAACTAATTAAATAAAACTATGGCACAAAAACATTCATTCATCAGAACAATTTATCTTTATCTTTTCGCTTTGGTTGGTCTGGCGCTATTAATTACCGGCACCGTCCGTTTTTTGGATATGGGGCTGAAAGCTTTTATTTTCACCCATGCCGAAGACCAGGAAAAAATACAGCGAGGATATTACTCGGTACCGCCCATCTCGATAGCTAAAATAGATGGCTACGAAGAAAGCGGAGATTTAACCCAAGAAGAAATAGCGGTTCTTAAGAATTGGCTGGCTGATTATGAAGCTTGGCAGGCAGAAGAAGCAAAAATAGATTATCTAACTTCGAAAAGGCATCGCGATGCTTCAACTAACGTGGCCATGCTTTTGGTCGGTTTGCCTCTTTATCTTTATCACTGGCGCATCATAAGAAAAGAGACGAAAAATGCTTAAATTTCTCAAGGCTCTTTCTGTTTTCGCCGGCACGATTATCGGTGTGGGAATATTCGGCCTGCCTTACGTCGCTTCTAAGGCAGGTTTTTTTATTGTTTTATTCTTTTTTCTGATTATTGCTGCGATTTCAATCTTTAACCATTTGCTTTATGGGGAGATTTCCCTGGGGACAAAAGGACAGCACCGTTTGGCCGGCTACGCTGAGATGTATTTGGGGCGCTGGTGGAAGGGCGTGTCTTTCTTCTCTCTTGTTTTTGGCATAGTCGGGGCATTGCTGGCTTATCTAATTGTCGGCGGTGAATTTTTGACTTCGTTTTTCTCCCAGTTTTTAGGGGGCAGTAATTTAATTTATACGCTTATATTTTTTATCTTAGGCGCTTATCTTATTTTCCGGGGCATCAAAAGCATCTCGCAGATTGAGTTGGGTCTTTTGGGTGTTTTTTTTGTTATTCTGATTGTTTTTTTCGTTAAAGCCCTTCCTTTTATTGACGTTAACAATTTTCAAACCGTTGACTGGCGCTATTTCACTTTTCCCTACGGTATAATACTTTTTTCTTTGTGGGGGCTGACTACGGTGCCGGAAATGAAAGAAATATTGGGTGGGAATAGGAAGCTTTTGAGAAGAGCGATTGTTGTTGGGATTTCTTTAGCCACTATCACTTATCTGTTTTTTGTGGTAACTATTTTTGGGGCAACAGGCTTTAACACTTCCAAAGAAGCTATGTCAGGATTTTACCAGGTTTTAGGAAACGGTATTATTAATCTTGGTTTTGTTTTCGGTATGATTACCTGTTTTACTTCTTTTATCACCTTGGGCTTGGTTTTGAAAAAGATGTTTTGGTATGATATGGGCGTATCAAAGAATGTCTCTTGGCTTATCGCTTGTTTTCTGCCGTTAGGTTTGTTTTTGCTCGGGTTTAAAGAATTTATCGATATTATTGGCTTGGCCGGAGCCGTGGGCGTCGGGTTGGCCGGTACAGTGGTTGTGTTGATTTACAAGGAATTTTTAAAGAGAAAATCACAAAAAATGCACCGCCTATTATACCTTTTGCCGGTTTTATTAGTTATAGGTATTTTCTTTGAGGTTTTTTATTGTATTTTCGCGAAATAAATGAAATTCATCGCCGATTTCCATTTACATTCCAAATATTCCCGGGCCACCTCCAAAGATATGAATTTGGAGAGTTTGGATAAATGGGCCAAAATTAAAGGGATTAATGTTTTGGGAACGGGTGACTTTACTCATCCCGAATGGTTTAAATCTCTTAAAGAAAAATTAACTCCGGCCGAACCGGGCTTGTTTAAGATAAAAAACGGCGACGGGGCGACGCGTTTTATTTTAACTTCAGAAATTAGTTGCATTTATTCTAAAAATAACCGGGTCAGGAAAATTCATATTATTATTTTTGCTCCTTCTTTTGGGGTGGTCGACAAGATTAACGCGCATTTGGGTTGGATTGGTAATTTAAAGTCAGACGGCCGGCCGATCTTGGGTCTGGACGCTAAAGAATTGGCCAAGATCGCTTTGGGCGCCTCAAAAGACTGCTTGGTTGTGCCGGCTCATGCTTGGACGCCTTGGTTTTCCATCTTCGGTTCAAAGTCCGGCTTTGATTCTATTGAGGAATGTTTTGAAGAATATTCAAAACATATCTATGCAATTGAAACTGGCTTAAGTTCCGATCCGCCGATGAACTGGCGGCTTTCCGCTTTGGATAAAATTACCTTAATCAGCAATTCCGACGCCCACAGTCCCCAAAAGATAGGCCGGGAGGCCAATGTTTTTGATATTGAGATGAGTTATGGCGCTATTACCGAAGCAATTAAACAAGGAGACCCAAAAGAGTTTCTCTACACTATCGAATTCTTTCCTGAAGAAGGCAAATATCATTACGACGGCCACCGCAACTGCGATGTTCGTTTGTCGCCCCAGGAATCAAAAAAATACAACAATACTTGTCCGACCTGCGGCCGGCCGTTGACTATCGGGGTTATGAACCGGATAGATTCCCTGGCCGATAGAAAACCCGGTTTCAAGCCGGAAAGAGCCATTCCCTTTAAAAGCTTGATTCCTTTAAATGAAATCATTGCTGAAAGCTTGGGCGTTACCGTTGCCAGCAAGCGGGTCGGCGAGGAATACAAAAACTTAATCAAGAAGCTTGGCAATGAATTCAACATTCTACTTGATGTGGCTAAAGAAGATCTGGCCGCCGCTACCCTGCCCGAGATTGCCGAAGGTATTGCCAGGGTCAGAGAAGGTAAAGTATTTATTACGCCCGGTTACGACGGGGTTTACGGCCAGATTAAGATTTTTTCTCAAGGCGAACAAAAAGCCCTGTCTAAGCAGGGAACTTTGGTATGATTGAAGAATATAAATTTGGGTCCATTGTCATTGACGGCCAAACCTATCATAACGATGTTGAAATTAGATGGACCGATGAAATTTTAGATTGGTCAAGGGACGAATCTCATATTATTGACGTTGAGGACGTCAAAAGAGCTTTAGCTGAAAATCCCCAGACCATTGTTATCGGCACTGGTGAGACAGGCTCTGCCCAAGTGACCGAGGAAGCCCGCCGGGAAATCAAATCCCGCGGCATCGAGTTGATTATTGACAGGACCGAGCAGGCGACCAAAACCTTTAACATCAGGAAAGAAGAATCAGAAGAAGAGGAAGGGGAGCAGGAGAGAGTTATCGGCCTCTTCTATTTAACTTGCTGAATAGGATATTTGCTGACCGGCTATTTTGAATTTCCCTTTTACGAATTTTTCAATCACCCAGATATTAATCTTACAATGATTGGTTATTTCCGAAACAGTAACCTGTGATTTGCCCGGAGCCAAAGCCAGATAAGGTAAAATTTGATCAGCCAAGTGCTTATCTAATACTGCTTGGCTTTTTTGTTCCTTTAAAAGCTCCAAAGCCGCTTCTTTCCCGATGTCTTCTGCTCTTTTACCCAGCTTGCCCAGGTTGTCAGTGCCGATGATTGTATTTTCAAATTCAGCTATCAGGCAAATCTGGCTGCCGGGCGATTGGGCCTGGTAATATTCTGCTTTTTCCTCAAGAGGCAGCTTTAATTTTCCCAAAACTTCTCTTACCCCGGCCAGTTGTCTTTCAGCCACTTTTTTCTCTTTAAGCGATAGGGCAGCTCCAGAGATAGCCAGGATTCTTTTTAATTGTCCTCGCTCGGTTAAGTTAATATTTTTCAGTTTGGCAGGGAAAACAGTTATCTCAACCTTTGCTCCGCCAGCCGGATAGTAGCCTCTTTTTAAAATGTTTATTTCCATTTTAACCCCCAACTTTCTTAAGGTTTCCATTAAGACATAACGGGAGTAATCAATCGTCGGTGAGAAAAAAGTGTCAGTTGCCCCGCCGTCAAAAACTATTTTGACAGGCGAGGGAGCGAATAAAGCCGGCAAAATTAACGCTTGCAGCACTAGAGTGATGCTGTCGGCTGTTTCAATTTTAATGTTAAGCGAGGTTAAACTTTGCTCAATATCGCCGGGGGAGAATTTAATTTCAGTTGAATCTAACTCATCCCCTTCTAAGTTGCCTTTGGCAAATTCGTTTAAGGCCCTAATACCCAAAAGGTGCTGCGGCCTCAAACCAGGTTCGGGCCGGCCCTTTCTAATATCAAAAACACGGCAGGACTGTTTGGTAACTGCCGCTAGAGAGACAGCTGTTCTTAAAATCTGTCCGTCCCCCTCTAAATATGAACCGTCGACTTCAATCATGAATGTATTCTTTATTTTAGGTTTTCTCGCCGGCCTTGACAATACCCTTATTTTTCCTAAAATAAGCTAACAGCAATGTTAAAAGAATATCAAGAGAAAATCGGTCAATTTGAAAATATTTGGGGCGTTTTAGCATTTGGTAAACTAGTCTGCTGAGGAGGTTAACAAATATTAATTCAAGAAATCAGTTAATCCCCCAAGTCAAGGGGATTTGTAATTTTATGCCGGAGAAAAAAACTTTTTATCTGACTAAAGAAGGGCTGGAAAAAATCAAACGGGAGTATGAATATCTTGAGAAATTAAAGCTGGCTAAAACAAAAGGAGAATCATCCAAGGTTATCAATTCCGACGAGTTGGATCCCGAATACGCTGCTTTTCAAGAAGATTTAGGTTTATTGGAATCAAAACTGACCAAGCTTGAATATATTTTGAAAAACAGCAAAATCATCAAACCCCCCGTCAAAAGAAAACAAAATACGGTGCATTTGGGCGCTACTGTTTTGGTTTCGGTTGACGGCCAGGATAATGAGTTTACCGTCCTCGGTCACCTGGAAGCCAATCCGTCCATCGGCCGGATTTCCGATGAATCGCCGGTCGGGAAAGCTCTTTTGGGCCATCAGCCGGGAGATAAAATCGTTATTCCTTCACCGGTTAAAACTATCTATAAAATAAAGAAAATAAAGCCGTTTAAATAGTGGTAAGCGTAGGATCAATGGAAAATTTTTTGTCGGCGTACGCCGGGCTTCTTTGATAGATCGCTAGATGAACTATTTTATTTCGTATAGAAGCCATGACAAATAATCCAGGCCATATTATAGAGTATGGCCCTTTTTATTTCCGAAGATAATGATATGATAATAAAACATATGGTTAAAACTCCAAAAATCACAAAGGAGATGACGGTTGATGAGATATTGAAGAAATATCCCAAGACAGCCGTTATTTTTATGAACTACGGGCTACACTGTGCCGGCTGTCCTTTGGCGCAATCGGAAACGATTGAACAGCTGGTCAAAGCTAATATGTTGGACGAAAAGAAATTATTAGAAGAGTTAAACAAATTGGCTGAATAATGAAAATTCTCAATTTTTTCATCTCTTTATTCGTTGGTGTCGGGCTTTTAACCTGGATTATCAAGCTAGTCGGTTGGCAAGAGATCAAGTCAGCCTTTTCGATTTTTACCGGCTGGCAAGGACTAGTGATTTTAGCGCTGACTTTTTTAATGCTTTGGGTTGGAGCTTTGAAATGGCAGGTGATTTTGAAAAGCCAGGGGCAGAGATTGTCAATGAAACAGCTGATCGGCCCTTATTTGAGCTGTTTCACCATAAATTATATTCTCCAGATTTTCATTATCGGCGGAGAGGTCTTCAAAACATATGTTTTAAAAGAGAAATACAAAGTTCCCTGGAAAAAAGCAGCCAGTTCCGTGGTGATTGATAAGATTTTAGAAGGGACTGTTTTTTTTATTGCTATTCTCGTCGGCCTCGGCTTCTTTCTGGCAAATATTGGGATGCCGCCGCGGAACTTAGCTATATTTTTAATAGGATTCCTTTTTGTTTCTGCCATTGCCATCGGCTTTTTTTATTTCAAATGCTTCCGCCGGGAAAGTATTGCTTGGCCGATAATCAGATTTTTCAATCGCCGGGGCCTGCCGAACGAAGCAATTATTGAAATTGAAAGAGAAACATTCGGCTATTTCAAGACTAAAAAAGCAGCTTTCTGGCAAGGACTGGGCCTGGCTTTCTTAAGAGTGATTGTCACTTTGTTAAGGTGCTGGTTTCTGGTGCTGTTTTTGGGCAAAAGCATCGGTATTTTAGTTGCTTTACCCATTTTGAGTTTCGCCTACATCGCCATGATAATTCCCATTCCAGCTGATTTAGGAATCCATGAAACGGTCCAATTTTTCGCGTTTAACGCTTTGGGCCTGGAAACTGGCACTGCCTTGGCTTTTACTACTATTCAAAGGGGAGCTCAATTGTTCATGGCATTTGTCGGCATCATTTTCTTTCTTAAGCTGGGCGTCAGCCTGTTCCAGGTTCTCCTTTTTAGGAAGCTTAACGGCTGGCTGAACAACAAATAAAAATATGCTCAAGTCCATCAACAAAGTCATCAAAGTTTTAACCCTGTCCGATATCGCCCTATTGACCGGTTTTGGTTTTATTGCGCCAATCTTCGCTATTTTCATCGCCCAGAGAATTACGGTCGGCGACACGGCCGAAGCCGCTATGATAACTGGCTTTGCCATGGCAGTTTATTGGGGGGTCAAATCAATTTTGCAAATTCCCTTCGGTAAATACTTGGATAAGAACCACGGCGAGAAAGACGATATTTATTTCATCGTTATCGGCAACTTTTTAGCTGCTTTGTCAGCTTTTGGTTTCATCTTTGCTTCTTTGCCCTGGCACATCTATTTTTTAAAAGCGTTTTATTCTTTAGGCATGGCCATGAATATTCCGGCCTGGTCAGCCATCTTTACCCGTCATATCGATAAAGGCAAAGAAGCTTTTGAGTGGTCAACCAGGAGCACGGCTATCGGAATAGGGGCGGCTGTTTCGGGAGCTGCAGGCGGGCTGATCGCCGGCACTTTCGGCTTCAATGTTTTATTTATCGGCGTGGGAGTTTTCGCCTTAGCTTCTGCTTTCTTGCCATTTTTGATTTATAAAGATATCTGTCCCAAAAATAAAAAATCTCCCCGGGTGCCGGAAGCCAAAGCATTCCAAGAGCCTGATTTGCCTAAACAATAAGAGTTATGAAAAATCAGGAGCTGGCTAAAATATTTTATGAGATAGCCGATTATTTGGAAATGGAGGGAGTGGCGTTCAAGCCTTATGCCTACCGGAAAGCGGCCGATACTTTGGAGTCCTTAGAAGAAGACATTGCAGAGATTTATAAAAACAAAGGCAAAAAAGGATTTGAAGGGCTGCCGGGCATAGGCAAGGGCATTACCAAAGCAATAGAGGAATATTTGAAGACAGGCAAAATAAGAATCCATCAGCAGCTTAAAAAGAAAACGCCCATCAATTTGGGAGAAATGAGTGCGGTTGAGGGCATGGGCGTGAAAAAGGCGCAGAAACTTTACCAAAAACTGGGCATTAGGAATTTAAAGGAACTGGAGAAAGCGGCCCGGGCCCATAAGATCGCTCCTTTGTTCGGTTTCGGCGAAAAGACGGAAAAAAATATTTTGGAAGGCATCAAATTTTTAAAAAGGAGTAAAGGCAGATTTCTTCTGGGAGATATATTGCCGATTGCCAGAGAAGTTCAGTCAAAATTGGGAGAACTAAAAGAGGTTGAACAAGTCAATTTTTCGGGCTCTTTGAGAAGGATGAAAGAGACTATCGGCGACGTTGATTTTTTGGTCATTTCTAAAAATCCAGTCAAGGTGATGGATTTTTTTGTTTCTCTGCCCGGCGTCGTTAAAATTTGGGCCAAAGGGAATACCAAAGCTTCGGTCAGGATGGCGGCCGGCTTTGATATGGACATCAGGGTCGTGCCGCATAAAAGCTTTGGCTCGGCTTTGCAGTATTTTACCGGGTCAAAAGAGCATAATATTGCCACTCGTCGCATTGCCATCAGCCGAGGATTGAAACTTAACGAGTACGGCCTATTCCGAGGTAAAAAACTGGTGGCCGGACAGACGGAGGAGGGGGTTTATAAGGCCTTGGGCATGAAATGGATGGAGCCAGAACTTCGAGAAAACCAAGGAGAGATTGAGGCGGCTTTGGAAAACAAACTGCCAAAAATTATTGGCTACCAAAATATTCAAGGAAACTTGCATTGCCATTCCGACTGGAGCGATGGGAAACAGACAATTAAAGAAATGGCTGTGGCGGCCAAGGCTTTGGGGCATGAATACTTGGGCATCAGCGACCACGCAAAACTGCCAATAGCCAACGGGTTAAACGAAAAAAGATTTATAAGGCAGATGGGAGAGATAGATAAGTTAAATAAAAAGATAACAGGGATCAAACTTTTAAAAGGAGCCGAAGTGAACATTCTGGAAAACGGTTCATTGGACATAAAAGACGAAGTTCTAAAGAAGTTTGATTATGTTATAGCTGGTGTTCATTCTAGGTTTAAAATGGGGAAAGAACAGATGACTGAAAGAATCGTTAAAGCTATGGAGAATCCGTACGTTAATATCATCGCCCATCTTACCGGTCGGAAAATAGGCGAGCGCGATGAGTCGCAGATTGATCTCGATAAAATTTTAAGAGCGGCCAAAGAATACAATGTTATCTTAGAGATAAACGCCCAGCCAATAAGATTGGACTTGAAAGATGTTAATATCAGAAAAGCGAAAGAAGCCGGGGTTAAAATGATAATTAATACGGATGCCCATAATAAAAACCACTTGAAGTTTATGGAATTCGGCATTGCCCAAGCCCGAAGAGGTTGGGCCGAGAAAAAAGACATCATCAACTGTTACCATTTGAAACAATTGTTAAAGTTTTTAAAATGAAAACAATTATTAGAAAGGCGAAAATCAGCGACGCTGTGAAAATCAAGAAAATGATTGATTTTTACGCCAAAAGAGAAATTATGATGTTCCGGCCGATTTACATGATTTATAGCAACATCAGGGATTATTTGGTGGCCGTGGTCAATAAAAAGATTGTCGGCTGTTGCGCTTTGCATATTTTAGGCAAAGAATACCGGCCCGGAAGTCGTGAATCTGTTTTGGCCGAGATCAAGTCATTGGCTATTTTAGAAAAATATCAAGGAAAACGCATCGGTACTAGGCTTGTCAGAAAATGCATTAGAGAAGCAAAAAAGATGGAGATGAATAAAATATTCACCTTGACGGTTGAAGAAAACAGGGAATTTTTCCAGAAGTTGGGGTTCAAAGAAATAAAAAAAACAGATTTACCCCAAAAGATCTGGCAGGAATGCGCCGATTGCCCCCGTTTCCCCTCGGAGTGCAACGAAATACCATTGATTTTGAGAATTTAATATTATGCCTTTAGAAAAATCGGCTGGTGCCGTCATTTTTAGGAAAGAAGGAGGTAAAATATATTATCTTCTTTTACATTATCCAACTGGTTCCAGAACCGCCAAAGATTATTGGGATTTTCCTAAGGGCCATATTGAGAAAGGCGAAAAGCCAGAAGCCACCGTCAGCCGGGAAGTAGCGGAAGAAACTGGTTTAGCCGACATCAAATTTGTTGACGGGTTTAAAGAATGGATAAAATATTTTTTTAAAGATAAAGGTAAAATCGTTTTTAAAACAGTTATTTTTTATTTAGCGGAAACAAAAAACAATAATATTAAAGTTTCTTCTGAACATATTGGCTATCAGTGGCTTCCTTACCAGGAAGCTTTAAACCAGCTGAATTTTCAAAACGCCAAAGCAATTCTCAAAAAAGCTAATGACTATCTTTCAAAAAAAAGTGCATGAAGCCGTCAAGAAAATCCCTAGGGGGAAAGTTTTAAGTTATAAGCAAGTAGCTAGATTGGCGGGTAAACCCAAGGCCTGGCGGGCAGTTGGTAATATTCTAAATAAAAATCGAGACGTTAAAATTCCCTGCCACAGAGTGATAAAATCTTACGGTAAGGTTGGCGGTTATAGATACGGGCCAAAAAGAAAAACCTCTTTACTTAAGAAAGAAGGTATGATAATAAAAAATGATACTGTAGTTGTTTAACAAAATAAAAATATAGAAAGGAGAAAACGATATGGCTGGATTTTTTGCTTTAAGTGTCGATCCCGGAAAATATAAAGGTGATTTCTCAAAAGAACTGTTTTGGCAAACATTTTACCAGCAGCACCTAGGCCAAGGATATGCTGGATTGTCGACCTATAACGGCGGAAAAATTAACATTCGTACGCATCGGGGGCTTTTCAGGACTACCTTTAGTGAAGATTTGAACGGTTTGGATGGGACAGAAGGGATTGGTTATTGTGGCGATACCAGGGAACCGATTCTGGTGGATTCGAAGCTGGGTCAGTTTGCCGCCTGTTTTACAGGCAACATCATAAACCACGATGATTTAGTGGAAAGGTTTAAAACTTTCGGTCATTCTTTCGCTTGGGAAGGGGTCGACATTGAGCTGATCGTCAAACTGATATCCCAAGGAGAAGGCTTTATCGACGGCGTTAAAAGAATGAATAATGAGGTTGATGGAGCTTACTCTTTGTCGATTCTGACGCCCAATGGGGTTTATGTCATTTGCGATCCCAGTGGTCGCTGGCCGTTAGTCGTCGGCGAAAAAACAGGAGCTGTAGCGGTAGCTACCGATCCGTGCGGTTTCAGCAACTTTGATTTCAGTCTCAAAAGAGACCTGGAACCGGGTGAAATTGTTTTGCTTAAAAATGGTCGTCTGGAGTTTCAGGATAAAATACCGAACGGTAAGATTCAGGTTTGCACTTTCGTTTGGGTTTACACCAATTATCCCAACGCAGTATTCAAAGGTGTGCCCGTTTCGGTAGTGCGCAAGAAATTAGGAGCCGTTCTGGCGCGCCGCGACATAAAAAAAGGTTTCACCCCGGACATAGTCGCTCCGGTGCCAGATTCTGGCAGGCATTGCGCCATAGGCTACCATCAGGAGTTTTGCCGGCAGAGAGATGCAGAAAAAGTAAAAAAGATACCACTTTACGATGAGATTCTGATAAGATACAGATTTTCCGGCCGGAGTTACGACCAGCCGACCCAATTAGCAAGAGATATAGAGGCTCATATCAAGCAGTTGAAAAGCGGCGAAGATTATACGGGCAAGAAAGTGGTAATATGCGACGACTCTATTAGAAGAGGCACCCAAACCGAAAAAAATCTAGTGCCGAAACTTAGATCGTTGGGCATTAAAGAAATCCATTTCAGAATTTCTAACCCAGATTCGCTTTCTTACTGCCCTTGGGGGAAGACGGTCAAAAAAGGAGAACTTTTAGCCTATCGGATTCCTTCAACTCAAGAAAGGATTAAATTCCTAGGAATCGAAAGCTTGGAGCATCCGACGACTCAAGAATTGGCTGGGGCTATAGGTTTACCCCTCGAAACACTCTGCGTTGATTGCGATTTACCATCTACTGAATAAATAAAAGACCACCTCTTTTGAGGTGGTTTTATATTTTACGTATTCAAAATTAACTTTTAGCTTTCTCAGTTATCTTTTTAAAAATATCAGGATGATTTTGAGCCAGTCCAGCCAAAATCTTTCTGTCGAGTCCAATTTTGTTTTTCTTCAAAGCGGCGATGAAACGACTGTAAGAAATGCCCTGTTCTCGGCAAGCGGCATTAATCTGGGTCTGCCAGAGTTGTCTCTTATCTCTTTTTTTAGTTCTCCTATCCCGATAAGCATAGTGCCAGGCGTGACGCATGGCGTCCTTGGCCAGTTTGTATTTTCTTTTCCTACCCCAACGAAAACCCTTGGCATGTTTTAACAGATGCTTGCGGTGCTTGCGGGCAGCTTTTCCTCGTTTGACTCTAACCATACTAACTTAAAAGCAACCTTTTAATTTTCTTGGTTTCAGACTTGGAAACTTCAACCCACTTTCGGCCGGCCCTCCGTCTTTTGCCGGACTTCTTGGCCCGGCTGTGGTCCTGGCCGGTCATCCTTCTTAAAATCTTGCCGCTGCGGGTAATTTTGAAACGTTTGGCGATTGATTTGCGTGTTTTCATTGTTTGGCGATTATCATGCTAAATCCCCTTGGTTCTCTTTTTAGCTCCCTTTCCACCTTGTAGGGAATAAGAGGTTGGAGAACCTCAAGAAATTTATTTATTTTCTCTCGGGCGAAATTGCCCAAGGCTTTTTCCCGGCCCCGCAGAATCATTTCCAGCCTGACCTTGTCGCCCTCTTTCAGAAATTTTTCGGCCTGCTTGGCTCTGGTTTCCATATCGTGCTGGGAGATATTGAAGCCCAGTCTGATTCCTTTCAACTCGCCGGATTTCTGCTTTTTGGTCGCCTGTTTTTCTTTCTTTTTCTCCTGGTACAGATATTTACCGTAATCCATTATCTTGCAGACCGGCGGGGTAACTTTTTCGGTAACCTGGATTAAATCTAAACGGCGCTCCTCAGCCTCTTGGAGCGCTTTTTCCAAACCCATAACTCCCAGTTGCTTCCCGGTTTCGTCAACCACTCTGACTTCCCTGTCTCTTATTTGTCTGTTGATTAATGGTTTTTTCAAATGTGGAGATGGTGGGGGCGAACCCACGTCTGAAAAGTTTTCCTAAAATATTCTACAAGCTTAGTCCAGTTTTAGTAAGATATAGAATTGAAACCGGACAAAATATCTATACCTTTGATCCGTTATTGTTTCGACAGTTCTCTTAGATCAGAAGGACTGCCTATCTCGCTGAATATAACACCTGATTTTGCCTAGCGAGAATCAACAAGTCAGATGGCATTAAGCGTAAGCTAATGCGGGTTGTTTGAATAACTTGGCAGTTATTCTTGGTTTGCTTGCCTATTTTAGTCCACTTCTCATCGAAACTTGTCATCCCCGTGTTTTCAATTCTCTCTCAATTTCCCTGGCGGTTTCTCTCTTTTTGATCAGTTCTTTTTTATCGGCCTTCTGCCGTCCTCGGCCTACGCCGAACTCTAATTTTATTTTACCTTTCTTAGTATACACCCTCAGCGGGACCAAAGTCAAGTGTTTCTGTTCGGCTTTGCCGATAAGATACTTGATTTCCGACTTTTTCAGCAGGAGCTTTCTCGGCCGCACCGGCTCGTAGGGAGTTTGCAGGTTTTTTGGCTGGTAAGGGGGCACATTGGCATTGATTAAAAAAGCTTCACCACCCCTTAAAACAACGTAAGCGCCGGCCAAGTTAATTCTGCCCGATTTGATTGATTTGACTTCCTGGCCGGTCAAGACCAAGCCGGCCTCAAACTTCTCGATAATTTCATAGGCGAAGCGGGCTTTTTTGTTTTCTGATAATATTTTCATCACTTTCATTTTAAGCTAAAATAAGATAAACTAAAAGCATGCTGAGGCAGGAAATCCTTAAACTAATTCAAAAAGCGACCGGACAATCTCCGGCCGAAATTCGGCTGGAGAGTCATGAAAAAGCAAATTACGGCGACTATTCAACCAATATCGCCCTGCAAATTAAAAAGCCGGCCGCTGAGATAGTCAAAAACCTTAAGTCTGATTTATTTGAGAAAGTTGAGATAGCCGGGTCCGGTTTTATTAATTTTTTCCTTTCCAAAGAATACTTACAGAAACAAGTTGGAGAAATCTTGAAAAAGAAAGAAAAGTTCGGCCAGCTTAATATCGGCCGAGGAAAAAAGATAAATATTGAATTCATCTGCGCCAATCCCACCGGCCAGCTGCATATCGGCCACGGAAGAGGAGCTTTTTTCGGCCAAACTCTGGCTAATGTTTTTGAAAAAGCCGGGTTTGACGTTTCCCGCCAGCATTACGCTAATGACGCCAAAAACAGTTCCCAGATTAGAGCCTTGGGCGAGACCGCTTTAGGTAAGGGGAGGATTTACTTAAATGAATATCTGGAGGGAAAGATCAAGGGATTGAAATTCAACAAATGTAAAAATGAAAGAGAGGCCGGCGTATTATTAGCTAAAGAAGTACAGAAAGACATTAAGAACTTCATTGAAAAGAAACTGAATATTAAGTTTGATTTCTGGATTTCAGAAGAAAAGGATTTATATCAAACTGGCAAAATAGATAAGATATATAGTTTTTTGAAAAAGAAAGGCTTGGTTTACGAAAAAGACAATGCCCAATGGCTGAAAACATCCAAGTATGGGGACGTTAAAGATTGGGTAGTGGTCAGGGAAACCGGCGCTTTTACTTATTTACTTCCTGACATTGCCTACCATAAAGACAGGTTTGATAAGAAATATGACAAAATCATCAACATATGGGGAGCTGATCACCAGGGCCATGTCAGCAAAATAAAAGCCGTGGCCAAAATCTTGGGCTATCAGGGAGAACTTGTAATTTTAATAACCCAGGTCGTCAGACTGAAAGGAGAAAAAATGTCCAAGAGAGCAGGCAAGGTGGTAACCCTGGAGTGGCTGGTGGATGAGGCAGGCCTGGATGCGGTGAAGTTCCTTTATTTAATGAAGTCTTCGGACACCCACATGGAGTTTGACTTGGATTTGGCCAAAACTCAGTCAGAAAAGAATCCGGTCTATTATGTCCAATACGCCCATGCCCGCATTTGTAGTATTTTACGTAAAGCCAAAGTAAAAGAGAACAAGTCTCAGTTGAATCTGTTAAAACATTCAAGCGAACTAAAACTCATTAAGCAATTAGTCAGGTTTCCAGAGATTGTTGAAGATATTGCTAGCGATTACCAGGTGCAGCGCTTGCCCCAATACGCTGCGGATTTAGCTACAGCTTTCCACCAGTTTTATCGTGACTGCCGGGTTATTTCCGAAGATAAAAATTTGACCCAAGCCCGACTAGCTTTAGTTTTAGCCACTAAAACCGTTTTGAAAAACACTTTATCTTTAATGGGTATTTCTGCCCCGGAAAAAATGTAATTTATGGAAGTTAATTTTCCGAAACTAGAAGAGAAGATATTAAAATATTGGAAAGACGCTGGAATTTTTAAGAAGAGCATAAAACAACGGGCCAAAGCTCGCAATTTTGTGTTTTACGAGGGACCCCCGACCGCCAATGCCAAAGCCGGCATCCATCACATTCTGGCCAGGGTTTTCAAGGATATTGTCTGCCGCTACAAAACCATGCAGGGTTTCAGGGTGCTGAGAAAAGCCGGCTGGGACACTCACGGCTTACCAGTGGAGTTGGAAATTGAGAAAAAACTGGGGCTCAAGAGCAAAAAAGACATTGAAAAATACGGCATAGCTGCATTCAATAAAAAATGCAAAGAATCAGTCTGGCTTTACAAGCAGGACTGGGAGAAACTGACCGAAAGGATCGGTTTTTGGCTGGATATGGAGCATCCTTACATTACCTATAATAACGACTACATAGAGACTTTATGGTGGATTATCAAACAGCTCCACCAAAAAGGGCTTTTATATCAAGATTACAAAGTGGTGCCTTATTGTCCTAGGTGTGGCACTTCTCTGTCTTCGCACGAGGTTGCCTTGGGATACGAAAATATTAAAGAGACTTCGGTCTATGTTAAATTCAAGATAAAACCCAATACTTATCTGTTGGTTTGGACGACCACGCCCTGGACTTTGCCGGGTAACGTGGCTGTGGCCGTCAATCCCAAATTCACTTACGTTAAAGTCAAAGTCGGCGCAGAAATGTTGATTCTAGCCAAAGAAAGGCTGGCTGTTTTGGGCGAAGGATGCAAAATCATTGAACAGTTCAAAGGAAGTAAGTTGTTAGGCTTAAAATATGAACCGTTGTTCAAATTCGCCAAACCGGATAAAAAAGCCTGGTTTGTCGTGGGTGGCGACTTCGTTTCCTTGGAAGAGGGAACCGGTTTAGTTCATCTGGCGCCGGCTTTTGGCGAAGACGATATGCAGGTGGCAAAAAAGAACAACTTGCCGGTCTTATTAAATGTTGACGAAACAGGCAGATTCAAAAAAGAGGTTAAAAACTGGGCCGGCAAATGGGTTAAAGACGTTGACCCTTTAATTATAGCTGACTTGGGAAAAAGAGGTTTGCTTTACAAGGAAGAGCTTTACGCCCACGATTATCCTTTTTGCTGGCGCTGTCATTCGCCTCTGCTCTATTACGCCAAAGAGAGCTGGTTTATCAACATGCAGAAAGTTAAAAAACAGCTGATTGCCAATAACCAAAAAATTAACTGGGTGCCGGCTCATTTAAAGGAAGGCAGGTTCGGCGAATGGCTGAAAAAATTGAAAGACTGGGCTTTCTCCCGCGAACGGTATTGGGGTACGCCTTTGCCTATCTGGCAGTGCCAGAAATGCGATCATCGGGAAGTTATCGGTGGTAAGCAGGATTTACTTTCTCAGAAATTTACCGGTAATAAATATTTCTTCTTGAGACACGGAGAGTCTTTAATTAATATAAAGAAACTTTCTAGTTGTTGGCCAGAAAAGATCCATTCGCCTTTAACAAAAAAAGGCGAATTACAAATTAAACGAGCAGCCCAAAAACTAAGAAAAGAAAAAATTGATTTGATTTTTTCTTCAGATCTTCTAAGAACAAAACAAACCGCAGAAATCATTAGGAAGGAACTAGGATTGAAATTAAAACTCGATAGACGGCTTAGAGATATCGGTGTCGGTATTTTTAACGAAAAACCATTAAAAGATATTGGTAAATTTTGGAATAAAGGAAAAAAGTTGACTCCTTTAGAACATTATTCAATAAGATTTCAAATAGCGCCACCCAAAGGAGAAAATTATATTGAGATACAAAAAAGAATGTATGATTTTGTCAGAGAAATAGATAGAAAATATCAGGGTAAGAATATTTTGATTATCAGCCATAAGCGGCCGATTACCTTACTAGAGAAGCTAACTAATGGGTATAGTACGGAAAAATTCGTTGAAATTATTACTAGAGATAAAGAAATAAAAACAGGAGAACCAAGAAAGCTAGAGCTTAAAATTTTACCGTATAACGAAAACATGGAACTAGATTTTCACCGGCCCTACATTGATCAAGTGAAGTTCAAATGTCCTAAATGTTCTGGTTCGATGAAAAGAGTGCCCGAAGTTATTGACTGCTGGTTTGACTCGGGGGCCATGCCCTTTGCCCAAGATCATTATCCTTTTGAAAAGAATATTCAGTTTCCGGCCGACTATATTTCCGAAGCGATTGACCAGACCAGAGGCTGGTTTTATACCCTGCTGGCTGTATCAACTCTGCTGGGCCGTGGCACTCCTTACAAGAACGTCATTTCCCTGGGCCATGTTTTGGACGAAAAAGGAGAAAAAATGTCCAAGTCAAAGGGCAACGTGTTTGACCCTTGGTATATTGTTGAAAAATACGGGGCAGACACCGCCCGCTGGTATTTTTACACTGTTAACCAGCCCGGCGACGTTAAGCTTTTTGCCGAGAAAGATTTGGCCGAAGCCCTAAAGAAATTCATTCTGACTTATTGGAACAGCTATTTGTTTTTTGAAACTTACGGCCAAAAGAAAGCAACCTTTAAATCCCAGCACATTCTGGACAAATGGGTTGTTTCTAAATTAAATGAACTGATTCAGATAGTTGCCAACAAACTAGACAAATACGACGTGACCGGCGCGGCCCGGGCAATTGAAGGTTTTGTTATTAACGATCTTTCTTTGTGGTACATTAGAAGAGCCCGCCGCAGGTTCCAGAAGCCCAAAACAACAAAAGAGCTATGGGAGGCTTCGGGCACTTTGAGTCATGTTTTATCAAC
>Ga0315548_1000866_pt1 | contig 27103 bp, 21 predicted proteins | sample SalMarSW160110MG_2_FD_202540 | JGI IMG/M metagenome (GOLD analysis project Ga0315548, IMG submission 202540) | Salt marsh sediment microbial communities from the Plum Island Ecosystem LTER, Massachusetts, United States - Salt Marsh Sediment SW1601-110 ... | reverse complement strand
ATCAGTTCTATAAAAAACTTGGAAACGGTAAATTCAAGGCAGCAATAGGAAAAATCAGGGTTGAATCATCGATTCATTGGGAAGAAAGCATCATTACATTTGCAGTGATTCATTTTAGTGACCACAACATCAACAGCGGTGTGCGTGTGTTTGTGAGTGATGAAGCATTTTTGACAATGCAGAAAGAACTCGTAAATGCGTTTGACCAGGGAAATGTCACAGAATTTTTACATTTAATGCTTCATCATTTTGAATCAAATAACTATTCATTACGGCATTTATTTCGGGATGAACAACGTCAGATTCTGCACGACATTCTCAGCGACACTATTCAGGTTGCAAATTTCACTCTCGGGACTATGTATGAAAATAATTATGCAGTTATGACGTTTCTTCAAAGTCTGCAGCATCCGATTCCCCCAATTTTTATCATCCCTGCTCAATTAGTTATTAGCGACCAACTTGCGAAACTGTTCGATACTTCTACCTTGGATCTTGAAAAAATCCAGGCACTTTCGCAGCAAGCAGAGAAATTATCGTTGAAATTTCAATTGATAGATGAAATACAATTAAAGGTGAGTCAATGGATCATCAATCGCATCGAGATTTTAAGCACGCATCCTTTAGATGCACAGCTTCTTGAAGACATGGATAAATCGTTAGCAGTAGTATCATTGCTTCATCTTGATCTTAATCTGTGGAAAGCACAAAATAATTACTTTGCCCTTAGCAAAACGATATTCCCGATTCAAACACAAAGAGCAAAAGTCGGTGATCTCCAAGCCCAACGCTGGGTATCTCTCTTCTTAAATATCGGCGTCCATTTACGTGTGAAAGTACAATGAAGATCGTTCCCTCCGCAACTTATCGTCTTCAACTGAATCCGGACTTTGGATTTTCAGCTGTTGAGGCGTTGGCAGATTACTTTCATCAACTTGGAATTTCTCACATTTATGCTTCGCCGGTTTTCGCGGCACAAAAAGGAAGCACTCATGGGTATAACGTCACAGATCCCAACGAAATCAATACAGAGTTAGGGTCTATTCAACGATTTGAAAAACTTCTTGCTGTTTTGAAAGAACATGGAAACGGTTGGATTCAGGATATTGTTCCCAATCATATGGCATTCGACAGCAAGAATCGGATGTTGATGGATGTTCTGGAATATGGTACTGCATCCCAGTTCTACGAATACTTCGATGTTGATTGGCATCATCATTATGAAAGCATGAAAGGAAAGATTCTTGCCCCATTTCTCGGGAAATTCTACGGTGAGTGCCTCGAAAACGGAGAAATACAGATTATATATGACGAGAGAGGATTGAGTGTCCGATATTACGAATTGAAATTCCCTCTTTGTATTGCATCTTATTCAAAATTATTATCTACTGATTTATATAGACTTGAAAACGAACTGGGGAAGGATCATCCTGATTTCCTTCGGTTCGTTACGCTGATTGCATCCTTTCAAGTGCCTTACAACCAAAACGATCATGGGAAGTATCATGAGCACATTGATGCTTCGAAAGATGTCCTCTGGCGATTGTATAATTCGCATCCGAACATAAAAACATTTATCGATGGGAATCTTCAGCTTATGAATGGGAAAAAAGGAGATGCCGCTTCTTTTGATGGTCTCGACGATCTTCTCTCGGAACAATTCTTCAGATTATCATTCTGGAAAGTTGCAACAGAGGAGATTAATTACAGGCGGTTCTTCAATATTAATCAATTAATTTCGGTCCGGGTAGAAGACGAACGAGTGTTCAGATCTACGCATGTATTCATCTCCAAAATGCTCTGGAAGGGAGATTTCTCGGGCGTTCGGATAGACCACATTGACGGATTATATGATCCTGAACAATATGTGCAGCGTTTGAGAGAAAACAATGCTGAAAATTACATTGTGGTCGAAAAAATCCTTCACCTAGATGAGGAACTTCCTGCGAACTGGCCGATAGAAGGGACGACAGGATACGATTTCCTGAATCAGGTCAACGGTGTTTTATGTGCACGGCAGAATGACAAGAGATTTGAAAGAATATATTCAAAATTTATTAACCGCTTTCTTCAGTATGATTCTCTCGTAGCAGACAAAAAGAGGCTTATTATTGGGCGTCACATGGCAGGCGATATAGATCAGCTTGCCCATTTACTTAAATGCCTCTCCGGCAAAGACAGGTTCGCTCGAGATATAACACTCTATGGACTAAGACGTGCGCTGGTAGAAATTCTAGCCTTGTTTCCAGTATACAGAACTTATATCAATCGACAACCGATAGATGAAGCGGATCGAAAATATATAACCGAAGTAATTAAGAGAGCAAAAGAAACAGCTCCTGCACTTATCCTTGAACTGGAATTCATCGAGCAGTTTCTTCTTCTTAATATTCCCGCGCGAAATTCTCTGGCTGCGGAGAAAGAATGTCTGAACTTTGTTATGAGATTTCAACAGCTTTCCGGTCCGCTCATGGCAAAGGGACTTGAAGATACGGTATTCTATATATACAACAAACTTATTTCTTTGAATGAAGTAGGCGGCAGTCCCGACCGTTTCGGTATCTCGCTTGTCGAATTCCATTTCTTTAATAAAAAGAGAGCCGCACGCTGGCCTAATACCATGAATACTACATCAACTCACGATACGAAGCGCGGGGAAGATTTACGGGCAAGACTTACTGTTCTCTCGGAGTTACCGAATGAATGGGGAGGGAAATTAGCAACATGGTATAAATTGAATAAAAATAAAAAAGAAAACACGAAAGTGAAGGAAATTCCGGAAAAGAATGACGAATATTTCCTCTATCAAACACTTTTGGCAGCATTTCCGTTTAATGAGCAGGAACAAGCCGGTTTTATTGAAAGAATAAAAAGTTACATGGTAAAAGCTGTAAGAGAGGCAAAGGTGCACACTGCATGGTTAAAACCCGATGAAGCATATGAAAACGGATTCACATCATTTATCGAGAGAATACTTACACCTTCTGAGGATAACAGATTCCTCGCCGACTTTATCCCTTTTCAAAGGAAAATAGCTCATTATGGTGTGTTAAATTCTCTTTCTCAAACGCTCTTAAAACTTACTTGCCCGGGTGTCCCGGATTTCTATCAGGGGAGTGAGCTCTGGGATCTCAATCTCGTCGACCCTGATAATCGCCGTCCGGTTAATTACGATATTCGAATAAACTATCTCGCAGAGATAAAAAATTGCGAAGAAAATAATCTGGTTGCATTTATAAGAGAATTACTGGCGAGTGTCCATGATGGCCGTATTAAATTGTATATAATTTATCGTGTTCTCCAGATACGCCGACAGTACCAAGATCTTTTTCGCTCAGCGACATATCTTCCTCTGAATACCCATGGAAAGTATAAGAATCATGTTATTGCCTTTGCCCGGCACAATGGAACTCATTGGTCGGTAACAGTCGTACCACGTTTTATTTCTTCTTTGGTAGATGTTGATAGTATACCGCTCGCGCAAATATGGGAAGATACAACGGTAGAAATTCCAGAACATGCACCAGGTTTGTGGAAGCATGTATTTTCAGGGAAAGAAATACAATGCAATCGGAGAGTGGATCTATCTGTCCTTCTCGAAGATTGTCCGGTTGCACTTATGATAGGATAAGCTCGCCTATTTGTTAGTCTAAAGATTTTAACGAAAAGATATTCCATTTGAAAAACTCATTTTGGCTGTAGATCCGTGTCTAGTATGTAATACCGGGGATTGGTCCAACAAGACTAGAATCAGTATTCTATAAATACGGCCCAAGAAATAGAACAATATTTTATTGATGGTATATTCTATTCGTCAAAAAACTTAGCGGATTTCAATCGTCCACTTTTAGTGGACTAACTCAACAGACAGGCGAGATGTTGTAAAAAGCACTCCACTTGAAGTGTTAATCCATCGATTACTTCGGAAAATAAAAACGCCTGGATAAACCAGGCATTTTCAATCTTAAATCTTCAATCTTTAAATCTTTGAGCCATAGGCTCATGCGCCTCTGGCGCAAAATCTTACTTCTTTAGTAGCGGAGGTCCGCTATTTCCTGCAGTCATAACTTCCCTAATTAAGGTCTTTGAAATTAGTCTGGAATAACTCTATGCCCATTTTTTGCATATTTGAATTATAGCAGATTTCATCCGGTATAATGTCAAATATTGAGCTCCAAAAAGAATTAATTACTTTTTCAACCTTACGGACTATTACCGATTATATAAATCATGAGTATTCTTTTGTAGGGTTTACAGAGAAGAGGATGGAAATTATCCCATTCTCGAAAAGGAAGGGAATATTCACGTTCAAATAGGAATGTTGAATTATTCGAACTTTAAAGAAGATTCGCTTTGAAGTGGCATTGTCTCGAAGGATGATGAAACCAACAAAAGAGAAGAACCGTTTAAAAATGAGTTAAAAAGAGGAACGGCGAGTTTGTAGCGATAGCCGGTAAGTATAAAGAGATGCCTAAAGAATCCAGGAATGACACGATATTGTCAGCGATGAATCCAGACACTGTGTTGACGAGTAAAAAAAATTATTGAGGAACTAAAAAGTCCGGCAGCAAGTTAATAATATTGTATAGCATTGAGAGATAAAGGAAAAGGAGAGGTCGCAATCTTGAAAAAAGCCGGTATGATTATTCTCATTGTAGGTCTGTTAATGACACTTTATACGGGTTTCACCTATTTCACGAGAGAAAAGGTTGTGGGCCTAGGGAAACTCGAGATAACAAAGGATAACCAACATGCCGTCAACTGGCAACCGTACGTCGGAATCGGAATAATGATAATTGGCGGTGTTGTTCTCGTTCTTGGAGTGAATCAAAAAGACGAAAAAGAAATCAATGACAGCCTTAAATAAACATACAAGAGGAAAGAACTGTCTAACATAAAAAGAGTGAGTGAGAAGAAATAGCGGGGATACATTTTTGAAAAAGCAATATGGACATTTATGGGCTATCATCCTGGCAGGTGGAGATGGTGTCCGAATGCGTGAGTATTTGAAAACGCGGCGAAACATATTTCGTCCGAAACAATTTGCGAATATCATTGGAATGCATTCTATGCTTCGGCATACAATTGAGCGAGCGAAGCGCATCGTTCCAATTCAACGCATGCGCATCGTCGTGAACAACCAGCATTTGAAATATGTTCATGAAGAGATTCCGGAGCCGGAAAGAAAATCTCTTCTCGTATTACCGTGCAATCGCGAAACAGCTGTGAGTATTCTGCTCCCGGTCGTACAAATATTAGCACAGGATCCTTCTGCATGTGTCACCGTGTTCCCATCGGATCACTTTATACTGGAAGAAGAACGCTTTATGAATTTTGTGGAATCTGCTGTGGATTATGTCCATCGCTCTCCCGAGACAGTAGTCCTCGTAGGCATTCCTTCGAAGGATGCTGATACAAATTACGGATGGATTGAACCTTCAACGTCGTTCTTACGTTATCGAGGCAATAGATACTATTCTGTTGAACGATTTATCGAGAAACCACAGGCAAAACTTACCAATGCATTATATACGAAAAAATGTCTCTGGAATTCAATGGTATTCGCAGCGCAAGCTGAGACACTGCTGCATCTTTATCGAAAATCGTTGCCGAAGGTGTATCATCAGAGGAAATTAATGAAACAAATGGTTACCTCACCTGGTGGAATTGAAAAACTGGATGGTCAATTCACGAGATTGCCATCGTATGGTTTTTCTGAAACTATCCTGGAACCAAACGCAAAACACCTCCGTGTTATTCGTGCTGAAGGCGTTACTTGGAGCGATTGGGGAAATCAATCCCGTGTCACAAGCGATCTCTCAAAAATGGCATTTGGATTTCAATGATTCAAAAAAATATAGAAAATCTAATATAAAATGTGTCTTAAAAAAGTGAAAGGAAGATAATGTCGCAAAATACAATTGAAAAGATAGAAGAGAAGATTCGTACAAACAAATCTCTCATTGAAAGCGATAAAACACAGCTTCTGAGTCTCCTGGCAACATTGAAGCCGGAAATGGAGAAGTTCTCGAACGACCAAGCAGAACATGCAGAGAGCGTCGCTGGATTCATCGAACGCTCAACACATGAAGCGCTGCGGCAACAAAAGAATCCGACGCTTTTAAAATTAGCGATTGATGGATTGTCGGCTTCGGTAAAAGGTTTTGAAGCGTCACATCCCCAATTGGTTGAAAATGTAAATACCATAGCGAGTGCATTAGCAAATATAGGCATTTAAATAAAACGAGGTGAATACATGGAAGAAAAACAAGTATTCGTTGGCGAATATGGAAATGAAATAGACGCTGAAATTGCAAAAGGGCATCTAAATGCGTCCGGTATTGAAGCATCCATAATTAAAGGTGGTGGAATGCTGCCATCCTTACAAAGTGCAGAAGGTGTACAACTGGTGGTCGCTGAAAAGCAGAGTGAGAAAGCAAAGAAAATACTTCAAGAAAAATAATGAAGGACAATCCTCTAAAAAAAATGGAATCACTCGGACAGTCCATCTGGTTGGATTACATCCGGCGCGATCTGATCTCCAGTGGCAAGCTTCGGCGTTTGATCGATGATGATGGGTTGACGGGGATGACCTCGAACCCGTCCATCTTTGAGAAGGCAATAGCGGAAAGTCATATTTACGACCAGGACATTCGTGATTTGGCCCTTAGGAAAAAGGATGTCAAAGTAATCTATGAAACTCTCAGTCAGCGCGACGTACAGAGCGCTGCAGACGAATTCATGTCCGTGTATGAAAAGACTGATGGAACGGATGGATACGTCAGCCTGGAGGTCAATCCTCATTTGGCACATGACACCAAAGGCACAATTGAGGAAGCCCGCCGGTTATGGGCAGCGCTGAACCGGCCAAATGTTTTCATTAAAGTTCCGGCGACGTCCGATGGTCTTCCTGCCATCCAGCAGCTCATCAGCGAAGGTATCAATGTCAACGTGACGTTGCTCTTTGGGTTGCCTCGTTACCGACAGGTTACAGAAGCATACATTGCGGGTCTCGAAGCACACGCAGCTCAAGGGAAGCCATTGAAACATATAGCATCGGTTGCCAGCTTCTTTGTGAGTCGTATCGATGCATTAGTGGATTCATTGTTGGAAAAACTCATCGCACAAGGCAGCGAGAAAATAGATCTTACAAAAAAAGTGCATGGACAAATTGCTATTGCCAGTGCGAAGTCGGCTTATCAAGTCGACAAGGAGATTTTTTGTAGTGATAGATTTAAGAAACTAACTGATAAGGGTGCTCGTGTACAGCGGTTGCTCTGGGCAAGTACAAGCACCAAGAACCCGGATTATAGCGATGTAAAATATATCGAGGCACTCATTGGCCCCGACACAATAAATACGGTTCCGCCTGAGACCATCGACGCCTACCGTGATCACGGTGATCCGAAATCACGTCTAGAACAAGAGGTCAAGGAAGCCGACTGGATAATGGCGCAATTGCCGGAACTCGGGATCAGCATCGACAAGGTGACTCAACAGCTTGAGGACGAAGGCGTCAAGAAATTCAATGAACCATTCGACAAGCTGATGGAGGCCTTAAGAAAAAAATCATCAGAGTAATTGAAGAGAGAACGATGGAAGTAAGCCCTTTTGCAGGAAAGCCAGCCGAATCAGCAATGCTGATTGATGTACAAAAACTCGTCACAGCTTACTATACCGAAGTGCCTGATCCATCGGTACCGTCACAACGGATTATATTCGGAACCTCAGGGCATCGCGGCTCAGCCTTCATAAATTCTTTCAACGAAAAACATATTCTGGCAATAACCCAGGCTATTTGTCTGTACCGTCAGCAACAGAAGATAGACGGTCCCTTATTTCTTGGTATGGACACGCATGCCCTTTCCGTACCGGCTCTTTCTACTGCGATGGAAGTGCTGGCAGCAAACGGTGTGGAAGTCATGATCGCGGATAAAGATGAATACACTCCAACCCCGGTTATTTCGCATGCTATTCTTACATACAATCGCGGGCGCAAAACCGGACTTGCCGATGGCATAGTAATCACACCTTCACATAATCCTCCTCATAATGGAGGTTTCAAATACAATCCTCCTAACGGCGGGCCAGCTGAAACCAATGTCACAGATTGGATCGAAGCGAAGTCGAATGAGTTTCTTGAGAAAGATCTTCTGAATGTAAAAAGAATTTCTTACGAGAAGGCCATTCACGTTCCAACGACACACCGGTACGACTATCTGAATACTTACATTTCTGATCTCGTCAATGTGATAGACATGAATTCTATTCGTGACGCTAAAATTAGTATGGGAGTGGACCCGCTCGGTGGTGCCGGCGTCCACTACTGGGGACCAATTGCCGAGAGATATAATTTGAACATGACAGTTGTCAATGGTGTAGTCGATCCAACCTTTCGTTTTATGACTGTTGATTGGGATGGACAGATCCGCATGGACCCATCCTCGCCTTATGCGATGCAGCGATTGATAGGGATGAAGGACCATTACGATATTGCTTTTGCATGTGATACTGACCATGACCGGCATGGAGTCGTCACGCGAAGTGCGGGATTATTGCCACCCAACCATTACCTTTCTGTCGCTATTTTTTATCTTTTTCGACATCGGCCGAACTGGCGAAAGGACGCAGCAGTAGGCAAAACGGTTGTGAGCAGTCAAATGATTGATCGCGTCACCGCGAAACTTGGACGGAAGTTGTACGAAGTACCTGTTGGTTTCAAATGGTTTGTCGATGGTCTGCTCGACGGCTCGATTGGCTTTGGCGGAGAGGAGAGTGCAGGTGCATCATTCGCCCGCTTTGATGGCGGAGTTTGGACAACAGACAAAGATGGGATCATCCCGGCATTACTTGCAGCTGAGATAACTGCAAATACAGGCCGAGATCCTGGAGAGATTTATCGTGAGTTTACACATGAGTTCGGTGATTCTGCATATGACCGCGTTGAGGCACCAGCGACACCCGAACAAAAGAAAATATTGAAGAATCTTTCCAGTCAGGATATATCGAAGAAAGAGTTGGCAGGTGAAAAGATTGAAACTATACTCACTCAAGCACCGGGAAACAACGCTCCTATTGGCGGACTAAAGGTGACAACAAAGAGTGGGTGGTTTGCGGCGCGTCCATCCGGAACTGAAAATATCTACAAGATTTATGCAGAGAGCTTCCAGGGAGCGGATCATCTACGCCGCATCTTGGAGGAAGCACAGAGCATTGTGAACGATGCTTTTAAAATGAGCTCCGCTGCACTAATTCCTTCGGAGGTAAATAAATGAGCAAACAAAAATGGACAGGCACAAATCTAGAATCCTTGATAAACTTGCTGGCAAGTAAGAACGCCGCGACTCGTATGAAAGCAAGGAAATCTTTGGTGGCTATAGGTAAACCCGCTGTTTCTTCTCTCACCCGGATATTACAAAATTCCAAACAGGATCATGTTCGTTGGGAAGCAGCCAAGACACTCGGGGCGATTGGTGATTCCAGAGCTATACCATCGTTAGTGAAAGCGCTCGAAGACAGCGACCAAGGCGTTGTATGGTTGGCTGCTGAAGCATTGGGAAAATTCAAAAAGATCGCCTGGCCGCTATTATTACGCGCTTTGGTTAAAAGTGAAAAGGATTCTGTTTCGTTGCGCCAAGGTGCGCATCATGTTTTACGGAATCAAAAAGAGGAGGGCTTCAATGATTTACTCGCGATTCTGAGAACCGCTTTAGAATCCAGCACAGCTTCAGAATCGACACCATTTGCTGCGTCTGATCTCCTTAAACGAATGAAAACAAAATTATGAATATTCAATCGCACACAGGAAGTCTAACAAGAGGTTCCTTGCCCACTGATATTGATGGTTTCGATTCCCTGGCTGAACTTGCGCTGGATATGCGATGGTCATGGAACCATACCGCTGATGAAATATGGCGGCAGCTTGATCCGGTACTCTGGGAATTGACTCATCATCCTTGGAATGTCCTGCAGACTGTCTCACGGAAGAAGGTCAAGGATGTATTGTCAAATCCTGAAATCCGCAAGAAGATTGATGCTCTCGTAAAGTCCAGGAAGCAAGAAGAGCAAGCACCTGCATGGTTTCAGCAAAATTATCCGAATGCACGTTTGACCTGCATTGCGTACTTCAGTATGGAATTCATGTTAAGCGAAGCACTCCCGATCTATTCGGGTGGGCTTGGTAATGTAGCCGGTGATCAACTAAAAACTGCAAGCGATTTGGGCGTGCCGGTGGTTGGTGTGGGACTGTTGTACCAGCAAGGTTATTTTCGGCAGGAACTCGATAGGAATGGTGCACAGCAGGCACTTTACCCGTACAACGATCCCGGACAACTTCCAATCACACCGTTGCGTCATCCGAACGGTGAGTGGTTGCGGTTAGAGATCGCCTTACCAGGTTACTCTGTCTGGCTGCGAGCATGGCAGGTTCAAGTCGGAAGAATCATGCTTTACTTGCTGGACAGCAATGACGCTGCGAATTCTCCCATTCATCGAGGAATTACCAGCGAGTTGTATGGCGGCGGGCCGGAGTTGCGATTGAAACAAGAGATGGTGCTTGGTATCGGCGGATGGCGGTTGCTCCGTGCGCTTGGCATCAAGCCGGAAGTCTGTCATTTAAATGAAGGGCACGCTGCCTTCGCTGTGCTGGAACGTGCAAGAAATTTTATGGAAGATACAAGCCAACCTTTTGAAGTCGCACTGGCTGTGACTCGAGCGGGGAACCTCTTTACTACACACACGGCAGTAGCTGCGGGCTTTGACCGCTTTGCACCGGCTCTCATCGAGCAATACCTCGGTTGGTACGCCAAAGAAAAGCTTGGCATAAAAATCAACGACTTGTTGGCAATGGGCCGACAGAACTCGAATAACCCGTCTGAAAATTTCAATATGGCATATCTTGCAATCCGCGGGAGCGGAGCGGTGAATGGTGTGAGCCGCTTACACGGAAAAGTCAGCCGGCATCTCTTTGAATCTCTTTTTCCAAAATGGCCTGTTGACGAGGTGCCTATCGGATATGTAACGAACGGAGTCCACATGCCGACCTGGGACTCGGCGGCAGCCGACGATCTCTGGACGGAAACCTGTGGAAAGGAACGCTGGCTCGGGACGACGAAAACCATTGAGGAGGACATCCGGCGTATCTCAGATGATAGGCTCTGGCAATTTCGTACAGCCGCGAGCAAGTCATTTGTTGAATATGTCCGAGAAAGATTATCTCTGCAGATGACCTCTTCGGGCGCATCTCACGAAGCAGTGGAGGAAGCGAAGCATTTCTTTGATCCCAATGCATTGACATTAGGATTTGCACGTCGCTTCGCAACCTATAAACGACCAAACATGCTCCTGCACGATCCGGAGCGGCTATTGCGCTTGTTAACAAATCAGCAGCGACCGGTACAACTTATCATCGCCGGTAAAGCACATCCAGCAGATCAATCAGGGCAGGATCTGATACAGCAATGGACACAATTCATCCGGCGGACCGAAGCTCGCCGCCATGTGATTTTTCTTAGTGATTACAATATGCTATTAAGCGAGTACCTTGTGCAGGGAGTCGATGTCTGGATCAACACACCCCGTCGGCCATGGGAGGCATGTGGCACGAGCGGCATGAAAGTACTTGTTAATGGAGGCATCAATCTTTCGGAGTTAGACGGTTGGTGGGCTGAAGCCTACACACCGGAAGTGGGCTGGGCTTTGGGAGATGGACAAGAACATGGTGATGATCCTGCTTGGGACGCAATAGAAGCCGATGCGCTTTATGACCGTCTTGAACACGAGGTAATCCCTGAGTTTTATGCCCGCGACAACAAGGGTATCCCTACTGCCTGGATTGCTCGCATGCGGGAAAGCATGGCGCTATTAACACCGCGTTTCTCCGCCAATCGCACAGTGCGAGAATACACTGAGCAACACTATCTCCCTGCTGCTAAATCCTTTCAACTACGAAAGGCCAATAAAGGAGCAATCGGAAAACAGATGATCGATTGGCAGCACAGTCTGAAACAAAAATGGGCTGCGTTACATTTCGGTGAAGTGAAGGTTGAGACTTTTGGCGAGCAGCATGTTTTTGAGATTCAAGTCTATCTCGCTGACCTCGACCCGAAGACCGTGCTTGTCGAGCTTTATGCAGATGGAATCAACGGCAGTGTATCGGTTCGACAGGAAATGAAGCTTCTTTACCCACTGAATGGTGCAACGGGAGGTTACGTTTACAGCGTGGCCGTACCTTCGTCTCGCCCACCGTCGGATTATACGGCGCGACTTATACCGCACTTTGATGGCATTGCGGTTCCATTGGAAGACGGGCAAATTTTATGGCAAAAATGATTTTATTAAAGTTGACACAATGAAAAATATAAACCAACAAAAACAAAATGACATAGGCATGATAGGTTTGGGTGTTATGGGACGCAATTTCGTGCTGAATATAGCAGACCATGGCTTTTCGGTTGCGGGATATGACAAAGATCAGTCCAAGGTCGAGGAGTTGCGGAATGAAATTATGGGGCGCAGTATTTGCGGAGCGTCGAACGTCATTGATTTCATCAAACTGCTTCGTAAACCGCGCGCAATCATGATGCTCGTGCCCGCTGGTGCTCCGGTGGATTCAGTTATCAAGGATTTGATGCCGCACTTGGACAAGGGCGATCTCATTATCGATGCAGGCAACTCTTACTTCAAAGATACCGATGTGCGTACCCGCGACCTGACAGCGAGAGGCATTCAATTCCTCGGCATAGGTGTGTCGGGAGGTGAAGAAGGTGCACGTCATGGACCGAGCATCATGCCCGGAGGGTCAAAGGAAGCCTACGAGCGGGTTCGTCTCATCTTTGAAGCTGCAGCTGCGAAGGTGAACGATGAGCCATGCGTGACATGGCTAGGCCCGAGTTCGGCCGGACACTTTGTGAAGATGGTCCATAATGGTATCGAATACGGTGTTATGCAACTTATTGCTGAAACCTACGACATAATGAAACGTGGCCTCGGCATGAACGACGATGAAATGCATGAAGTCTACACTTCATGGAACAAGAGTGAGCTCAATGGCTATCTTGTGGAAATCACAAGCCATATTTTTTCCAAACAGGACGAGAAGACCGGTAGGCGCCTGATTGACGAAATTCTTGATGTGGCCAAACAGAAAGGCACAGGCATGTGGACTTCACAAAGCGCGATGGAACTGCAAGTGCCGATCCCGACAATCGACCTGTCAGTTGCGATGCGGGACTTGTCAGTGTTCGCGAAGGAACGGGAGCAGGCCAGTTTAATTTATCAACGATCCCAACATCGATTTACAGGTGACCTCAACATGTTTCTCACGCAAATGGGCTGTGCACTTTATGTCGCAATGACAATCACGTATGCGCAGGGCTTTGCACTTTTAATAGCCGCTTCAAACAAATACAAATATCACCTCGATCTCGAAGCTGTGGCGCGAATTTGGCGAGGTGGCTGCATCATTCGTGCTGCATTGCTGGAAGACATCTGCACAACGTTACACTCGAAGCATGATCTGCCGAACTTACTCCTCGCTCCCAACCTCTCGCAGAAAGTCATGATGCATCAGGAAGATTTGCGTAAGGTGGTGTGCCAGGCGGTCGAGTTAGGAGTGCCGACACCGGGGCTGATGGTCTCGTTAGGTTATTTCGATGCATATAATAGCATCTGGCTGCCGGCCAATCTTATTCAGGCCCAGCGGGATTATTTCGGTTCGCACACGTATGAACGCATCGATGCGAAAGGTACGTTTCACACGGCATGGGAGAAGGAGTAATACACTATTATGGAAACTTATGCCACTCAAGAGCCAACGATTTTGGTAATTGCCGGCGCTGCCGGTGATTTAACTTGGCGTAAACTAGTGCCGGCACTGTATGATTTGTTTCTTGATAAATGGCTGCCTGAACGATTTGCTGTTTTCGGAATAGATAAAAAAGAGATGAGTGATGATCAATTTCGTGTGCACTTGCGCGATGGGGTCAATCAATTTACTAGGAGTGGTCCGGCAAGAGAAAATGATTGGAAAACTTTCGCAAACTGGTTTCAGTATATAACAACGGATTTTAGCGCTCAGAAAGCATTTGCGAAATTGTCAGATAGACTCTGTGCCTTAGAGAAATCATGGAGAACAAAAGCAAATCATGTTTTTTATTTTGCCGTTCCACCGAAGATGGTTGAGGTTATCACTCAACAAATGGAGAATGAAAAACTTTGCTTTGATCGTGAACAAGTTCGCATTGTTGTTGAGAAACCTTTCGGTCATGATCTTGACTCCGCTCGCACTCTGAACAAGTTACTCATGCATACCTATACAGAATCTCAGATCTATCGCATCGATCACTATCTGGGAAAAGAAACCGTTCAGAACATTCTTGCCTTCAGGTTTGCAAATGCTCTTCTGGAACCGATCTGGGATCGTCGGTACATCGACCATGTGCAGATTATTGTTGCTGAAACTATCGGAGTGGAGCATCGCGGCGCTTACTATGAGCATGCCGGCGCCCTCCGTGATATGATCCAAAATCACTTGATGCAGATTCTTTGTTTGATTGCTATGGAACCGATGATATCTTTTGACGCGGACGAAATCCGAAACAAGAAGGTAGACGTACTCCATGCTATTCGTTCAATAGATCCTGGAAAAGTTCAAAATTTTGCCGCTCGCGGTCAGTACAATGCGGGTTGGATCAAAGGGCAGCATGTTGTAGGTTATCGTTCAGAACCGAATGTGGCCCCCGACTCACCATCTGAAACTTTTGCTGCGTTGAAGCTTTTCGTTGACAACTGGCGATGGCAAGATGTACCATTCTATCTGCGAACGGGAAAACGTTTGCCGGTGAAGAGCTCGGAAGTTGTTATTCAATTTCGACCCGTTCCCCATCAGGCTTTTCCGGCAAAGGCGATCAGAGATATTCATCCGAACCGTCTTATCCTCCGCATCCAACCCGAAGAAGGCATTTCCATTCGGTTCCAGGCCAAGCAGCCGGGCGCTGCGATTCGACTCAGTCCGGTCGATATGCGATTCAGCTACCATGATTCCTTCGGCAATGGTACTCCCGAAGCATACGAGACATTACTTCTAGATGTGATTCGCAGGGATGCTACACTTTTTATGCGTGCGGATCAAGTCGAGGCTGCTTGGTCAATTATAACACCGGTGATCGAGGAATGGGAAGCGTCATCGCCTATAGATTTTCCAAATTATCAATCAGGGACTTGGGGGCCGGAAGCTGCTGAACTTCTAATTGCTCAGGACGGTCGAAGTTGGCTCCAGCCTGTTATATCGGATGAAAATGAGACAAAGGAACAACCTGCATGATCCGGATCTTTCCAGATTATGAATCCCTGAGTTATGCAGCGGCAGGCATTATTGTAGAACAATCACAGAAAACTGTACGCGATCAAGGCTTTTTTAGTCTCGTACTGTCTGGAGGTCAAACGCCGCGTCGCACTTACGAACTTCTCTCTCAAGATGCCGTGCGTAACAGAATTCCGTGGGGCAAAGTCAACATTTTTTGGAGTGACGAGCGTTGTGTACCACAAGACGATCCCCACAGCAATGAACATATGGCGCGAGAAGCTTTTATCGACCATGTTCCGATTCCTCCCGATCATATTCACCCTATTCGTTGTACAAAATCTCCTCAAAAATCAGCCGAGGAATATGAATTGCTTTTAAGGTCGTTTTTAACTGAGGATAGTGCCAGTTTCGATGTTGTTTTGCTTGGAGTGGGAGAGGACGGGCATACAGCGTCATTATTTCCGGAATCTGAATCCCTGGATGAAATGAAACGCTGGGTTCTGGAGGTACACTCCCACCATGAAGATTTCTCCCGTGTCACTTTAGCGCTGCCTATTATTAACCGGGCGCTGCTCGTTATCTTTTTAGTCTCCGGAGAAGCAAAAGCGAACACACTTTATAAAGTATTGGACAATTCGTTGGATTCCTGTCGTTTGCCTGCTCAACTCGTTCAACCCTCAAACGGTCAACTGATCTGGCTTGTGGATAAGGAAGCAGGAAGGGAGCTTGAAAATAAACATTTAAATAGATGATAATATATAGTTGTTTCATAATGTCAACAAGAACGATGCAATGCAAACCATAGAAGTTCAAAGAGTAATATCTCACTGCAAAAGCGTTGTGATCCCACTTGACGACATAAGGATCCTGTGGCAGCGATGATCTGATAGACGGAAGAAAAGACGATGAAGAAAGCGAATAAAATCATCTGTATGTTTTTAGATATCGGCGGCGTCCTGCTTACCGACGGATGGAGTCGTGGAGCCAGTAAAATGGCGGCCGAGATGTTCAACCTGGATTTGGAAGAGTTGAAAAAACGACATACCGAGGCACTCAACACCTACGAAATTGGAAAATTCACACTTGAAGAATTTTTAGATCGGACGGTGTTCTACGAGAAGCGATCGTTTACTCCAGCTCAATTTCGGAAATTCATGTTCGCCCGGTCGAAGCCATATCCCAAAATGATTGATTTGGTTCGCCGGCTTAAGGCACGATATAGATTGAAGATTGTTGTAGTCAGCAACGAAGGGCGCGAGCTGAATGAGTATCGGATTCACAAGTTCAAGCTGGATGAGTTTGTGGATTTTTTTATTTCCTCTTGTTTTGTCCGCTTGCGAAAACCTGACGCGGAAATCTTTCGTGTTGCACTCGATACTGTGCGGGTTCCGGCCAATCAGGTAGTCTATATCGAAAATACTTCGATGTTCGTCCAGATCGCGGAAAGTCTGGGGATTCGAAGCATTCTTCACACGGATTATAAGTCCACGTGTGCGAAATTAGCTTCGTTTGGATTGGAGAGTGACGAAGGAGTCATCCGTGAAACCTCTGTACGCAAGAAGGACTGATGGCAGTAAACGCAACTTACCGAGTTAGCGAACTCGATTGGAAAAAGGAGAATTGAACCATGAATACAAAAATTCTTTCCCCGGAACTACTTCATAAGATGGATGCCTATTGGCGTGCAGCCAATTATCTGTCGGTCGGTCAGCTTTATCTTCATGACAATCCTTTGCTTCGGAAGCCGTTGAAACTGTCTCATGTGAAGTCGTTGCTGCTCGGGCATTGGGGCACAACGCCGGGACAGAACTTCATTTATGTGCATCTAAACCGGATCATCAAGAAGTATGACTTAGACATGATTTACATTTCCGGTCCAGGTCACGGCGGTCCAGCGCTCGTTGGTAATACTTATCTCGAAGGCACCTACAGCGAAATATATCCAAACATCACGCAGGATGAGGCCGGACTGAAAAAACTATTCACACAGTTCTCTTTTCCCGGAGGAATTCCCAGCCATGTTTCACCGGAATGTCCGGGTTCGATTCACGAAGGGGGTGAGTTGGGGTATTCGCTCAGTCATGCCTTCGGGGCTGTGTTCGACAATCCTGAACTGGTCGTTACTTGTGTTGTCGGCGACGGCGAAGCGGAAACAGGTCCATTAGCTACGGCATGGCACTCCAACAAATTTCTGAATCCTATTACCGATGGAGCAGTACTGCCTATACTTCATCTCAACGGTTATAAAATAGCAAACCCAACCGTACTTGCGCGCATCGAACATGAGGAATTGGATCAACTGCTCCGCGGTTATGGTTGGATGCCTTATTTTGTTGAAGGCGATAAGCCGGAAGAAATGCATCAACTCATGGCAAGCACTTTGGAAGAAACCATCGAGTGTATTCGGCAAATACAAAGCAATGCTCGAAAAAATAATGATACTACACGTCCGCGCTGGCCGATGATCGTTCTCAACTCGCCTAAAGGGTGGACAGGTCCGAAAGAAGTCGATGGGCTGCAAATCGAGGGCACTTTTCGAGCTCACCAGATTCCAATACTGGTAGATTCCGAGCATCCTGAACATCTCACGCTCCTTGAGAACTGGATGAAAAGCTATAAGCCAGAAGAACTCTTTGACAAGAATGGTCGCCTTATACCGGAACTTTCAGAGCTGGCACCTCAAGGTGAGCGAAGAATGGGCGTTAATCCGCATGCCAATGGCGGACTGTTATTGCGCGATTTGGTTATGCCTGATTTTCGGAAGTATGCAGTGAACGTGCAGTCGCCGGGATCAGTTGAAGCCGCCGACACACATGTACTCGGAGAATTTCTACGTGATGTAGCCGATCTCAATAAAGAGCAGCGGAACTTCCGAATATTCGGTCCCGATGAGACACTTTCCAATCGGTTGAATGCCGTTTTTGGCGTAACGAACCGACAATGGGAAGCTCGAACAAAAGAGAACGATGAATCTCTTGCAACCGATGGCCGTGTAATGGAAATGCTGAGTGAGCATCAATGCGAAGGTTGGTTAGAGGGATATCTACTCACCGGAAGGCATGGATTATTTAACTGCTATGAGGCATTCATTCACATCATTGATTCGATGTTCAACCAGCATGCCAAATGGCTGAAGGTTACACTGGGATTGCCGTGGAGAAAGAAAATTGCGTCGTTAAATTATCTGCTCGCTTCCCATGTTTGGCAGCAAGCTCATAACGGCTTTACACATCAAGATCCCGGATTCATCGATCATGTAGTAAATAAGAAAGCAGCAATCGTGCGTGTATATCTTCCACCGGATGCCAATTGTTTATTGTCTGTTTGGGATCATTGCCTAAGAAGCCGGCATTACGTCAATATCGTAGTCGCAGGCAAGTACCAGGCACCTCAATGGTTGACCATGGATGCCGCAGTCGAACATTGCACCAAAGGGATTGGTGTTTGGCAATGGGCTAGCAGCGATAGAGGTAAGAAACCGGATGTGGTGATGGCTTGCTGTGGTGACGTACCAACACTTGAAACTCTTGCCGCTGTTTCAATTCTTCGTAAACATTTACCAGATATAAAAATCCGCGTGATTAATGTCGTTGATCTGATGAAACTGGAACCAGATACACAACACCCGCACGGATTAAGTGATAAGGATTTTGATGCTTTATTTACTAAAGATAGGCCGATAGTCTTTGCATTCCATGGTTATCCCTGGTTGATTCACCGGTTAACGTATCGGCGTACAAATCATAAACATTTACACGTTCGTGGCTATAAGGAAGAAGGCACCATCACAACATATTTCGACATGACGGTCTTAAACGATCTTGACAGATTCCATTTGGTGCAAGATGTGATCAATCGGCTGCCGAAGTTAGGCGCACGCGGCACTAAGGTCAAGCGGATGGTACAGAACAAGCTTATAGAACATAAGCAATATATCGACAAGCATGGCGAAGATATGCCGGAGATTCGCAATTGGAAGTGGAATCTCTAGAAAAATTTGGGACACAAAAACGACAATATTGTTTGACTTAGTAGTAAAGAAATTAAATTGTATCGGATGTTAAATACAGAAAGGAGTTTTGTGTGAAACTGAATATAAAGGCGTTTGCATTGACGTGTAGTTTGATTTGGGGATTCGGACTTTTCGCGTTGACGTGGTGGATTATGGTTTTTGAGGGGCAGACAGGAGAAGTTACCATTGTCGGGAAAATATATCGGGGCTTTTCGATCACTCCTCTTGGTAGTTTAATCGGTTTGGGCTGGGCATTGGTGGATGGATTCGTCGGAGGTCTTATTTTTGCTTGGCTGTATAATACAATTAGCGGCAAGTGGGGCAATTCCAAATGATTGATAATAAGCAGAGTTACAACTTGCGGGGAGAATCGTATAGCGATAATGAACACAAGATGCAACGTCCTTACTGGAAACGTGCTCATCATGATTGGCGCTTCTGGATCGCATTACTTTTGATGATTGCGGCAATGGTTGTCTATGTAGTAAGCGAAGACTTTGCGTGGCTTCCTCGCGGTCGGTTGCAACAGCCGCATCGAACACCGGCAGAAAATAGCGAAGCCCAATAAAATTGTAAAATATGGAAAGGATATAAACTTGACAACAAATAAATCGCAGCTCACTAAACTAGTAGCATGGCAGGCGCTCGAAGCCCATTACTCGAAAATCCGGGAGTTGCATCTTCAAAAGCTTTTCGCGGACGATCCAAATCGTGGTGAGCGCATGACAGCAGATGCCGTCGGAATTTACTTTGATTATTCGAAGCACCGCATCACCGACGAGACTCTCAGGCTCCTCCTGCAATTGGCGGAGGAATCTGGTTTACGATCTCGCATTGATGCCATGTTTCGTGGTGAGAAAATCAACGTCACAGAGAAACGGGCTGTCCTGCATGTAGCTTTGCGCACTCCTAAAGGGCAATCCATCATCGTGGACGGTGAAGATGTTGTTCCTCATGTCCACGCCGTACTTAACAGGATGGCCGATTTTTCTAATCGGGTGCGCAGTGGAGAATGGAAGGGTCACACCGGCAGACCGATCCGCAACGTCGTCAATATCGGCATCGGTGGTTCTGACCTTGGACCGGTCATGGCGTACGAGGCATTGCAGTATTACACTCAACGAAACTTAAATTTCCGGTTCGTATCCAACATTGATGGTACTGACTTCGCAGAAGCCACTTGTGACCTCGATGCCGAGGAAACATTATTTATTATTTCATCCAAAACTTTTACAACTCTGGAGACAATGACCAATGCGCACTCTGCCAGAAGTTGGGCTCTCAAGACATTAAAAGATCCCGCAGCCATTGCCAAGCATTTCGTCGCTGTCTCGACCAACGCAGGAGAAGTAGCTAAGTTCGGTATCGATACTGCAAATATGTTTGAGTTTTGGGATTGGGTTGGCGGACGCTATTCAATGGATTCGGCGATCGGGCTTTCTACGATGATAGCGATTGGTCCCGAAAATTTCTATTCGATGCTAGCCGGTTTTTACCAGATGGATGAACATTTTCGTACAGCTCCTTTCGAGCGCAACTTGCCGGTCCTCATGGGATTGCTGGGTATCTGGTACAACAACTTCTTTGATACACAGACTATTGCAGTTCTTCCATATGAACAGTACTTGAAGCGCTTCCCGGCATATCTGCAACAATTAACGATGGAGAGCAATGGCAAGCATGTCACACTTGATGGTGATGAGATCGCTTACCAGACTGGTTCGATCTATTGGGGAGAGCCGGGTACTAATGGTCAGCATTCCTTCTATCAATTAATTCATCAGGGGACTAAGCTCATCCCTTGTGACTTTATAGCGTTTATGCAGCCGCTTAATCCTCTTGGCCGTCATCACGACTTGCTCCTGGCTAATGTTTTTGCCCAGGCAGAGGCACTAGCTTTTGGCAAAACGCCGCAGGAGATATTAGCAGAGAACGCACCGGCATGGTTAGTGCCGCACCGAACCTTCGAGGGCAACCGTCCGTCCAGCACGATTCTTTTGGAGCGCTTAATCCCGGAGGCGCTTGGTAAGCTCATTGCATTGTACGAACACAGCGTTTTCACTCAAGGCGCTATCTGGCAGATTGATTCGTTTGATCAGTGGGGAGTTGAATTGGGGAAGGCGCTTGCCGCATGCATCATCCCCGAACTTGAGTCTGGGACTGAGCCACAACTCAATCATGATAGTTCAACCAATTCACTGATTCAACGCTATAGGAAATCCAAAGAGTTGTTGCATGAATGATAAAAATATAATTGGATACTCTTTATGAAGGACTATAAACAAGCAATCAACAATAAACCCGTATTCAAATCTCTTTCGAATGAGGATTTGAAATCTCTACCTATGCAGGAACTGCAGATAAAGTTGGAATCTTCGCCGGACGGTCTCAGTCAGGCCGAGGCGGAGAAACGGCTGAATCAATATGGGCCAAACGAGATTGAGGAAAAGAAAACTAATCCATTCCTGAAATTCCTCACCTATTTTTGGGGTCCCATTCCATGGATGATCGAAGTGGCCGTGATCCTTTCGGCGGTAGACCGGCACTGGCCGGACTTTGCCATTATCCTTGTTCTGCTTCTGGCCAATGCTGTGATTGGATTCTGGGAAGAACGCGAGGCGGGCAATGCCATCGAGGCTCTCAAGGCCAAGTTGGCAGTTAAGACTCGGGTAAAGCGTGATGGTAAGTGGATTAACCCGGCTGCACGCGAGTTGGTGCCTGGCGATGTTATACGTTTGCGCCTGGGCGATATTGTACCGGCGGATGCGCGCTTGTTAGAGGGTGATTCAGTTGAAGTGGATCAGTCAGCGTTGACGGGGGAATCTTTGCCTGCTACGCGCAAATCCGGTGAAGCGGCGTTTTCCGGTTCGATCATTCGGCAGGGTGAAATCGGTGCACTTGTATATGCCACGGGTACAAACACCTACTTCGGCAAAACGGCTCAACTGGTGCAGGAAGCGCATACCGTTAGCCACTTTCAACGTGCCGTATTGAAGATTGGTAATTACCTGATCATTCTCGCGGTGGTTCTGGTGGCGGTGATTATCACCGTCGCTATCTTCCGTGGTGATCCTATTCTCACAACGTTGCAGTTTGCACTGGTTCTTACTGTGGCTGCAATTCCCGTAGCCCTGCCAACGGTGTTATCGGTGACAATGGCAGTTGGCGCACGCCTGCTCGCCAGGAAAGAGGCAATAGTGAGTCGGTTGGTAGCTATCGAAGAATTGGCGGGCGTGGACATGTTGTGCGCTGACAAGACCGGCACCCTAACCCAAAATAAGCTGACGCTGGGCGTTCCGTTCAGCACGGAAAATACCCCTAACGAGCAAGTCATCCTCTATGCCGCACTGGCTTCACGCTCGGAGAATAACGACACTATTGATCTGGCTATTCTGGGTGGACTGAAAGACAAGGATTCATTGAAAGCTTATGAGGTGGTTCATTTCCAACCGTTTGACCCGGTGCATAAACGCACTGAAGCCACAATTAAAGCCAAGGATGGCAGGACTTTCAAAGTAACAAAGGGCGCGCCGCAGGTGATTTTGGAATTATCAGCCAATGCCGGGCAGGTGAAGCCAGCCATCGAGAAGGCGGTCAACGAGTTTGCGGCACGCGGATTTCGTTCATTAGGCGTGGCGCGGGCAGAAGGAGAAGGTCAATGGGAATTTATTGGAGTGTTACCTCTTTTCGATCCACCACGGGATGATGCTATGGCAACCATTCAGACCGCTAGCAAGATGGGTGTGAAAATCAAAATGGTTACAGGTGATGCTCTGGCTATCGCCAAAGAAACCGCTAAAAAATTAAACATGGGAAAAAATATCTTTGATGCTGGTAGCCTGGGCGATGCAAAACGTAAGGAGAATACGCAGATTGCCGAGTCCATCGAGAAGGCGGACGGTTTCGCTCAAGTGTTTCCTGAACACAAGTTTCACATTGTGGATGTCCTGCAAAAACTTGGCCATATCGTTGGCATGACAGGCGACGGTGTGAACGACGCCCCCGCGCTGAAGAAATCCGACTGCGGTATCGCCGTTTCGGACGCGACGGACGCGGCGCGCGCTGCAGCATCCATTGTGCTTTTAAAACCCGGCCTCTCGGTGATTATTGATGCGATAAAGGAAAGCCGGAAAATTTTCCAGCGGATGAACAGCTATGCGATCTATCGCATAACAGAGACGCTGCGCGTGCTATTATTCATGACGTTATCGATCCTTGTATTTAACTTTTATCCGGTGACCGCAGTCATGATTGTGATGCTGGCGTTGCTCAATGACGGCGCTATTCTGTCAATTGCCTATGACAACGTGCATTACAAAGATCAGCCAGAAGCTTGGAACATGCGCATGGTGCTTGGAATTTCCACGGTGCTGGGCGTCATCGGGGTCGTCTCCGCATTTGGATTGTTTTATTTGGGTGAGCGCGTCTTTCATCTCGATCGTGCGCACATCCAGACATTGATGTATTTGAAGCTGTCAGTGGCGGGACATCTGACGATCTTCCTTACACGCACGCGCGGCCCGTTCTGGTCTATACGCCCCGCACGAATTTTATGGGTAGCCGTTGTCGGCACTCAAATTGTTGCAACGCTGATAGCTGTATATGGTTTGTTTATGACACCACTCGGCTGGGGTTGGGCAATGTTCGTCTGGGGATATGCACTGGCGTGGTTCCTTTTGAATGACCGCGTGAAATTGCTTGCGTATCGAATTTTCGATCCAGTCAAAACCAAGATTCTATCCGATTTGACGCTGCAGATTTCCAAGCGAGCCTATGAGCTGTACGAGCGGCGAGGCCATCGGGACGGTCGAGCAGATCAGGACTGGGAACAGGCGGAACGTGAGATTCGGAAAGATGAACTCCATAAATAAACAGACACGAACAACGCAACGCAACTTGCGTTCCATCGTGGACTTTGAGAAGCATCTTCGCATAAAGTTGAAGATAAATAGAGAAGAGAAGTGTTAATTGAAAAAAAAGTATTTTATGCAGAGCATAGAAATAGTTCCCTCAATACTCTCGGCCGATTTTACGAATCTCGGAAAAGAGATCAAAAAAGTAGAAAAGGCAGGATGTTCGTACCTGCACCTGGATGTAATGGACGGGCATTTTGTGCCGAACATCTCTATCGGTCCTGTAGTGATTAAAGCGATAAGAAAATTTACCGGACTTTATCTTCAGACGCATCTCATGATCGATAATCCGGAACGATATATAGCGGATTTTATACGAGCCGGTTCTGATTGTATAATTATACACCAGGAAGCTTGCCGGGATTTCAGAAAGACCTTGGAGATGATAAAGGGCTTAAAAGTGAAAGCCGGTATATCGTTAAGGCCCAAGACCCCGCCTGATACTATTAAAGATATCATTGATAAGATGGATATGGTTTATAAGTGGTTCAGAAAAAAAAGTAGCAGCTGTAAAAACAATGTTATATCAAAAAGGCATTGACATACCTATAGGAGTGGACGGCGGAATAAATAATAATACTATACCTCTGGTCGTTAAAGCCGGAGCTGCCCATCTTATAGCCGGAAGCGCTGTATTCAAAGGTGATGTTGTAAAAAATATACGCAATCTTCGTGAAAAAGCTAATGAAGCGGTACGAAAAAAATGGTCAGGTTCAACTTAAACTTCAAACTGCCTGATACCCAAAAAACACCCAGACGAGCTTGGCATTTTTTTTCACATACTGTATTATGTTACTCGCCAAAGTTTGATATTGCAGGTTCAACTCGGGGTCATAAAAAAAAAGAGGCTGAATCTTTTCAGAATCAGCCTCGGGCGTAGCGGGGGTAGGACTTGAACTCCGCCTTTACTACGTTCCGGCGGATTTTCAACTACAACCTTCGGGTTATGAACCCGACGAGCTACTCCGCCTTCGGCGGACTCCACCCTGCGATGTTTTTCTTTAACCACTCTCTTCCAATACCACTCTTTAACCATTTTTCTTTTTTCATTGCCTCGGCTCTAGTGGGAAATTCTTCGATATATACAATATGCCAATTGTGTCCATGTTTCGTTGAATGGCAACAACCACTATTGTGTTCATTGAGCCTGCGTTTAAGATCAGGTGTATGACCAATATAATGGAAATACTCTTCGCTTATAATTACGTAGATAAAGAATGACATGGCGCTAGTAGAAAAAATGCCCAGTTTCTCCAGGCATTTTTTTAAATCTTAAATCTTTAGTAGCGGGGGCACACTCTTTCCTGCAGTCACAACTAATCTAGTCAAGGTTTTTACAATGGAGTTGAGTTAATAGGCTATCCTTGACTCTTCATTCTCATTTTTGCAAATTGGACCAGTTATAACTGCTATATCAAAAAGCCAAAGGGAGAATTACCATGCGAAATAAATTGAATCTCGTGCTATCCTTTGTGTGGATCCTTGTATTCCTGTTTGGATATTCTACCGTAAATGCCCAGGGCAAGGTAGACATTCCCAACCCGAAGCTGAGTGTCTATGTCGTTGATGTTGGAATGGGAGATGCAATCTTCCTTGATATCCCGCCAAAGGATTGTATGCTTGTTGATGCAGGTTCATGGGATAACTACGGTATTAACCATCTTATTCAATTCCTTGAAGACTTCTTTGATGAACCCGGTCATGAAGCATATCAAAATACTATCGATGTAGTTGTAGCATCGCATCAGCATAAAGACCATATCCAAGGAATGCTGAAGGTCCTGAAAGAATTCAAAGTCGGGACGTATATCGACAATGGTGTTGGCTGTAAGTTTAGTAAGAGCAAAGCCACCAAGTTGGTCAAAGACATTGAAAAGCTGCTGAAGTCAAAATCTATCAAACACACACAGATCACCGATCAGCTGATAGAAACTAAAGGTAAGAAAGGTGTTTATTCAGATAGCATCCTTGACCCCTTTGCAAATGTCGACGTTTTTGCGTTAGCCGGAACACCAAGTCCAGTTGATGCAAACGAAAACGACAACTCCATTGTGCTAAAGGTAAAATGTGATAGTATCTCATTTCTGCTCACAGGTGATGCAGAAGAATCCGAAGAACAATCGATCATTGATAGATTGAAGAAAGACAGCAATATCGTAGCCCTCGATATCGATGTTTTAAAAGCCGGTCATCACGGCAGTAATACAGCAAGCAGTGAAGAATTTGTTCAACTGGCATCACCAAGTATATGTGTAATCTCCGTTGGCATTGCTTCAGAATCTCCAAAAACAAAGAGCTTTCGTTTGCCAAAAGAAAGTGTCGTCAGACGATTAGAGCAATACACTTCACGGGTACTCGATGAAGAATGGGAAGCGCAGATGTTTCCAGATAAGAAACCGAAGAGTGCTAAGAGCGAGAAACCTCTGATTTTCAAATCCAAGAAAGAGATCTACTTTACTTCTTCTGATGGAACTGTTGTATTCAAGACCGATGGGAAGAAGTTGAAAGCTGAGTCCTATTGAAAATAGGGGGTAAGTTGATATTATTCCCCAAGATATCAAAGGCTATTTTTCAGTAGCACCACTGTGTTGGCGCGCAGTGGTTGTTTACCCCCGCCCCTTTAGACCCCGGTATCTATTTAGGTATCGGGGTTCTATTTTTTAGCTAATTCTGTAATTGACAAAGAAACTTACGTTCCTTAAACTGGTTCTATGTTCTCATTAATCTACACTACAAAACATGCTACTTGCGGACAGATAGTTAAGCTCTCAGATTATCGGTTAAAGTCTCGAAACGATTTAAAACAGAATTTTGAGCCATTGAAGCTGCATTGTCCAAAGTGCTGGCTAGAAATCAACGCTACTCATTTTGAGG
>Ga0315548_1000864_pt1 | contig 27163 bp, 25 predicted proteins | sample SalMarSW160110MG_2_FD_202540 | JGI IMG/M metagenome (GOLD analysis project Ga0315548, IMG submission 202540) | Salt marsh sediment microbial communities from the Plum Island Ecosystem LTER, Massachusetts, United States - Salt Marsh Sediment SW1601-110 ... | reverse complement strand
ACAATCCATATTGCGGTAACTAATATGAAAGTGCCTAATGAAGCAAAGTGGTCCCTTAAGAGCTGTGCCGCCCCGATGCCGAGTATTCCACCCGAACCCATCGGGAAGCAAAAGATTTTATGAGGCCACAAACAATAAAAGCTTGTTGAAGCTGCAATAGTCAATAAAGCTAATCCGACAACACGTAAGACGGGCTGGCTCACAGGACGACTTGCAAGTTTCATTACCAGCAAACAGATTACTGAAATTAATATGATAAAAATACCAGGGCCGGTGTAATACAGGCTATAATACGCGCAAAAAGCTCCTATCGGGCCGCACAAATTCGACGTGGGATTATTATGGGGATGGGCATATTTGCTTGGCCAGTCATTAATATTAAAACTGAGACAACTAAAGAAAAGAAACAGGCATAGCGCTATCCAAAAACACCCTGATGCCATTCGGGTGACTGAACGAGTTCTTTCTGCTTTCGAAACTTTTTTATATGATCTTTTCTTACTCAAAACTACAGCTCCTTCCAGTGTCCTATAATAATTTCTTTTCGAGGGCATAAACAGAGCTGCCCAAGAATGGACTTACTTTATATCGGCAGCTTTTGGCCCTTTTCTACACAATTACGCATTCAAAATGCTCAATAAACATTTGTGTTAACAGGAAGTTATATAAGCAGGAGAAATGATTTTAAAAAAATAATATTTTTCTCTTGACATATATGTTACAGATGTAACAATTGTAAATATTACAGTTGTAATATTAAGGAGAATAATATGAGAAAGATACCTAAAATTTCGAAATCTGAATGGCAGGTTATGAAAGTGCTCTGGAAAACATCGCCGCTAACGGCAAAAGATATTGTCGAAATCCTGTCAAAAGAAACTCCCTGGAAACGTGAAACCATCCGCACGTTAATCAATCGCCTTGTACGCAAGAAGGCCCTGGATTTTAAGAAACAAAGCCGGCAATATCTGTACTTCCCGATGCTCAATGAGTCGGAGTGTATCATGGAAGAGACCAAGTCATTTCTGGGCAGGGTTCATGGTGGATCTATTGAGCCAATGCTGGCGGCTTTTGTTGAAAGTGAAGAGCTTTCTCCGGAAAAAATCGCCAGGCTAAAGCAAATCCTTGATGGTACGGCAAACATTCCGGGAAAAAAAGAATAAATGAAACGCCCATAATGATGAAAGGGCTCAACTATGGAAGCCTTTGATATAAATTTATCCCCGTTTTTTCAGTGGCTGTTGAAAACCACTCTACAGGGTAGTGTTCTTATCTGCTTAATCCTCCTGGTCAAGGCTGTCTTGAGGCATAAGCTGCTGATTCGCTGGCACTATTATCTGTGGTTGCTCTTGCTGTTGCGTTTGGCGTTGCCCTGGTCGCCCCAGAGCAGAATCAGCATATTTAATCTTATGCCGCAGTCCGGCTCACAGCAAAGGACAGAATCTGTTACGATAAATGACGAAAGCAGTGACGACATTGTACACTCGGACGGGGGCACCTCTGATACTGGACAAATCGAACCTGATTCGGGTCAAACGATCGGCGCGGAAGCTGTTCAATCAGAGACGCTACAGGCATCCGAGCCAGCCTCCGAAATAGTAACTACTGGAACAGATAAAATGTCTTCCGCTGTAATCGAGCCGATTCAATCACAAACTTCCGGTTTGTCGGATATTCTGCCTTTGATATGGTTCCTTGGTGCATTAGTCTTAGCCGGCTACATATTTTTTCGAAATATCATACTTTGGAGAGCGATTAAAAGCGAGCGTCAGGTCACCGACCAGCAGATTCTGGAGTTATTGGAAGATTGCAAAATGCAGATGCTTTACACCAGGCCGGAAAAATCGAATTAGCTAAAAAGAAATTTATTGAAGCTGAGAATATACAACAAAAATGGCAGCCTGAATATCCATATCTCTATTCTGTGCGGGGTTTTAAATTCTGTGATTTACTGCTTTCTATGGGCAAATTCTTGGAAGTGCTTAAGAAAGCAAAAACAACACTTAAAAGGGCTGAGGAAATGAAGATACTTCTGGATATTGGTCTGAACAAACTTGAAACTCATTAGCATCTTCGGGTGGTCCAATCGTCACATTCGGATCTACCGGCTGCACAGATGCAACGCTGACATAATTTCCATAAAGATTGCCAATGATGGAAATTGCACCAAGATTCTCAGTTGTTGCAGATATACTCCATGCATATTCGTTGAGGCCTCCTATACTTATCAGTACTATAATTAAGCAATATCGCAACTGACCTGCTCCCCTAAATTGGTGATGTTCTGTCTTATGGATTGGAACGATGAAGAGTGATCTCGTCAATCCAAAAAACATTGGATTCATCCTGTGGCCGTACAAAAAAGGTTGTCGCACTGATTTGTGACTGGTCGAGTCGTAAATCTGATGGCTGGACACGACCAGACCATCCCCATTGTGGTCCGCTTAACGGCACAACCACATGTTTCCAATCCGTGTCAACTTCCAGTAAATGTCCCGCATAGGTTTCATCTGTGCCATTAACCGCCATCCCGCGCCAAAGGACTTCGACTTTGGATTGTCGAAACGCTTTAATATAAAAGGCAATCGAATCGTATTCGCTAAGGTCCATGTAATTATGGTCCAAACCAGTCGGGTACATACAAAGGGCGACCCAGGTGTTCGACTTCGAGTGAAAGCTCCAGCGAAGGGAAGCAAATGAAGCTTGTGTTGCCGGGGCACTGGCTAACGAATCGATTACGCATTCACTAACCGCATTGGTGTCATTGCCGACGTAGACTTCCCAACGTCCATGGGGGAACAACTCCGAACCAAGGCCCACCGGCCCGTCAAAACTGCTGACATATACCCATCCCGGTTCTAATTGGCCCCAATATGTATCGTTATCATTGCCACTGTCATCTGGTGCATTTTGGTCTCCTTGACGCTGAAATGCTAATGCAATGTCTTCTTCCAAAGCAGGAATTGGTATGCGAAGGTTCTGTTCTTCACCGACGCTAATTTCATACTCTGCGACTGTTGTCGCTTGCCGTGTATCGTAGAGTTTTACGTCGTAAGTGCCTTGCGCACGATTATGTACTATTAGAGTAAGGTCCAGAGCTGTGGGAGTCGGATCGCTTGGCATCGGATCGCGATCACGCAACACCCAAGCTATCCCCTGCCATTCGTCAGCTGCGCCCATAAGAAAAGCCTTGGGAACGCTGCCTCTAGCCCCTCGACTCTCGTTGACATCAAGTTCCAGATTGCCGTCTATGTTGTGGGATTGGAACGTATTAAGATCAATACATTGCTGGAACTGATTGAGCGAAAATAAATCTCTGCGCATCGAATCTGTTAGGAAACACTCCTCCTCGTCGGATGATTCCTCTCGGAAGCCCCAACGGGTGGGTGAGCCGGATCCCCCGCTGGCAAAATGTGCCCACGTCATGTTGTGGAAGTACTCGTCATCCGCAACGGACGAAGGTTGTCCATCAACGATACAATAATCATCCAGCGAATGATGTATGCCTTGAACAACTCCGATCGGACCTGTTTCCGTAATCAGGAAAGGAAACGGTTTCTTCATCGTATCCAATGCAAGGCGGACGCGTTCATTTACCAGTAGAGCTGGATTGATGACGTCCACACCACCATTATTTGGCAGTACCGGATTTGCGACGCTGCCGCTGTACAGGTTCAGTGCATAAAAATCAAGGTTAGGATTGTTGAAAAACAAACCCGGATGCAATTGTGATGGACTATCACCACCGATCATAGTCAGCATGTGACACTTACCCCATCGATTTATAGCATACTCACGAATCCGAGGGTAAAGGTCACGTTGCCAATCCAAGAGCTGCTGCGGGCTACCGCCACAATGCATATTTGCTTCGCCCATCAGATCTAAAGCGAAAATGCAATCCCGCTGGCCCCATCGGTCAATCACATAGCAGAAATCCCTGTAGTGCATACGGCGAAACGCCGGACTTGTGTACCAGGTAGCATCCACTTGATCTGCGGGTCCTGGTCCGCCTTGATTAGCAGAGAATGGATGTTTCGTCCAGTTCCTGACAACCTGATCCATATGATAAAAGCAGATGTAAATCTTCAATCCGGCATCGTCCGCCCAATCGAAAAACATGTCCCAGAATCCTACTACCTCCGGGTTGTAGATGCCAACCGGATCTTGAAACAGCCCGATTCGATTATCATACTCCAAAATATAGGCTTCTTCGAGAATGATTTTAATCATATTAATCCCTTGCTCCTGGAGATACTTCGCGTAGGCTCTACCTATCCCTGGACTGTAATTCCAGTTTTTGGGACCACGGGTTGGATTCCATTCCAGGCAGAAAGGGTGACCAACAATCTGATGATGATAGCTACAGATCGGGAGTATATTTCCGTCTTCGGTTTGAAAATAACGACGGCTGGGAGCAACACGGACAAAATTGGTTTCATATCCAGGCTCTAATGTGAAATTAGCAATTTCAGTTACACCTGATGAAACAGTCACCTCTTCTATGTATGGCCTGTAGCCTTTGGCACGCACTTCAACATTGTAACTGCCCGGTTCCAAGGAAACTTGAAAGTTCGGCTTATCGGGATTTTCCATATTAACGATTCGGTAGAGACCGCCCGAATCCGTAATTCCCTGTAACACGGTCATCCTTACAACGACCACTGCACCTTCAATTGCTTGGCCGTTACTTGCATCCACGACGCAACCGCGAAGGTCTGTGACGGCTTGTGTCAAATCCGTTGTCAGGCCGAAATGAGACTCTAAAACGTTACTCTCTCTTTCTTGTGCCCGTACGGCCGATCCAGACATGACCTGCATCACAATAGCCACAGTTAGTAAGACAAAACTGCGGATGAATGAATACATAGACATGTCTCCGTTCTCCTAATTATTCATAGCTTTTGTTGATCTTAGCCAACCAGATATAATAATCTTAGATTTCCCATTTAAACGCTTATAACACATAATTTATCCTAACAATGTCACAATTTTACAAAATTAGCTATCGCATAGTCAAGGAAATTTCATTCCATGCCCGATTTCATTAAAAATACCGTATATACGGATCTTGATGCATCTTAACACTTAAATCTGTCACGTTTTCGTAGACCTTTACTGATTTGGAGTTTGTAAAATCAGGTATTTGCAGGCGCTTTTTGCTGAAGAGCAGTCGTCATTCCGGAAATCATGTACTTTTGTATTGACTTTTTGAAAGAAAAAGATAGATTTACACGCTTTTACTTAAAGGATAAAATTCAGTCCTTATTATTAATCCCTTTTGTGAGCTTTTTATGTATTCGGATTATATTCGTAATGTGGCAATAATCGCCCATGTTGACCACGGTAAGACAACGCTGGTGGATCAGCTTCTTTATCAGTCCGGCATGTTTCGGTCAGAGGATCTCGACAAGCTGGCCGGGGGGCAGCATGGCCTGATTATGGATTCCAATCCGCTGGAGCGGGAACGCGGTATCACAATTCTCAGTAAAAACTGTGCGATTGAATATACAAACTCTCAGGGCACCGAATATAAGATCAATATCATCGACACACCGGGGCATGCCGACTTTGGCGGAGAGGTCGAACGTGTATTGAAAATGGCCGATGGCGTACTTCTTTTAGTTGACGCATTTGAGGGGCCTATGCCGCAGACGAGGTTCGTATTGAGTAAGGCCCTTAAGCATAAAATACGCCCTATAGTCGTAGTCAATAAGGTGGATCGTCAGAACAGCCGGCCGGATGATGTCGTTAACGAAGTATTCGATTTGTTTGTTCAGCTCGGCGCAAACGATGAGTCACTCGATTTTCCCTGTGTTTACGCATCGGCAAAAGAAGGATGGGCGACGACGAATCTTAATATTAAGACCGACAATATGCAGGTTATCTTCGATACTATTATTAATAATGTTCCGCCACCTCAGGTAATCGTCGATGCTCCGTTACAAATACTGGTAACCAACCAGGAGTATTCGGATTATGTCGGGAAAATAGCAATAGGCAGGGTTTTCGCCGGTCAGATAAGCGAGGGTCAGAAAGTAACCGTAATTGACAAAGATGGACTGCATACACAGCAAAAGATTATGCAAATCCATCAGTTTTACGGTCTTGGCCGAAGGCAGGTTTCGAGCGTTCAGGCAGGTGATATCTGTGCCATATCCGGGCTTGATCCCGTTGATATTGATGATACTATAGCCTGTGCCGACAAACCTTCGAGGCTCGCGGTTGTTTCTGTCGATGAGCCGACAATGACAATGACGTTCAGAGTTAATGACGGGCCTTTCGCCGGCAGGGATGGAAAATATGTCACCGGCAGACATATTGGAGAAAGACTCGAAAAAGAACTTCAGAATAATGTTGCATTGAGAGTCGAAGCGGGCCAGAGCACTGAAGAGTACCAGGTTTCGGGCAGAGGACTGATGCACCTCGGTATTTTGCTTGAGAATATGCGGCGGGAAGGATATGAGATTTGTGTGGGCAAGCCGAATGTAATTTTAAAAATAGTCGACGGCAGACGGCATGAACCGATAGAGTTGCTTTCAGTGGATTGCCCTCTGGATTGCCAAAATTCCGTGATGAGCCTTTTAGGCGACAGGCGAAGCGAAATACTCAAAATTGATGCCAAGAGCGGGGCGGAAGATTTTATTCATATGGAATTTATGATACCTTCGCGCGGCCTGTTCGGTCTTCATACCAGAATGATGAATGCCACTGCCGGCAGGGCGATAATGCATCATACATTCGAAAGATATGAGCTGATGCGGGGGGCGATACCGCAGAGGAAAATGGGAGTTATGATCGCTACCAATACCGGACAGGTGACAGCCTATGCGCTTGATGCTCTATACGACCGGGGATTCTTTTTTATCGAGCCCGGCGAAAAAGTGTATGAAGGACAGGTAGTCGGCGAGCACTGCAAGGAAAATGATATACCAGTAAATGCGGTAAGAAGCAAGCAGCTTACTAACATCCGGGCGTCGGGAAAAGACGATTCGGCCAGGGTAAGACCGGCACGAAAGATGAGTCTTGAGGCGACTATGGAGTATATCCAGGCCGATGAGCTTGTCGAGATTTGCCCGAACTCGATTCGAATCCGTAAACGATTCCTGAAGGAAACGGATCGACGACGATATGCCCGTCAAACCTCCGAAGTAATATGAATGAGATTTAGACGCTTTCTATTTTAGAAAGAGTGGTTTTATGTGTCGTTCGTAAATATTCTCCGTAACGTTGGCCGCGATTGTTTGTTCGTATTTATCCAGTGCATCCGTAAATCGCGAGCCCATTTCGGCGGCAATCTTGTATCCTACGTGCAGAAGCTGGCGTAAATTGGGATTAAATTCCGGGCAAGCCTGGTCGTGTCGCAGCGCTGCGGCAAATTGCTTCCCATCCCATGTGTTAATCTGTTGTTCTTTTGGAAGTTTCGCAGGGTCAATATCGATGACTGTGGCATAGGGACCACAAAGCTCATCCATACGTGTAAGTGCTTCGGCGTAAATATCTTTTGCGATTACAAGACCGTCTCCACCGGCCATCGCCAGGCCGATAAGTTCTTCCAGCCAGGTCGTGCCTGCGGTCTTGATGTGCAGCCCGGCGTCGAATTTCTTCATTGCCTTTTTCATCGGCCGGTAAATAGAGAATTTGTCACTTCCGGAATGAATGCTGAGCTTAAGGTCTTCAGGCAGGCCAAATTCTTTGACTGCAAAAGCAACCACGGCCAAATCCTCCTCGAATTCCTTTGCAAACTGTGTTACGTTTCCAACGTAGTCCACACCTTTATTGAATCTGCCGGTAAATTTGGGCGCGATTGTCCGGACCGGAACTCCTTCGTCGGCGATAGCGGCTAAAATAAATAGCATCTCAACCGGCGTCTGCGGCTGGTCGGTCTCATCCATGGAAACTTCGGTGATGAAATTATCCGCACCTATGGCCGCCTTGATATGGCTGTAAATATTTTTCGCCTGTTGAGCAGCCAGAAGTGATTTATTTGCAATTTCTCTGATTTTCTCTTCGGTGATTTCGAGAGGCTCATCGACACCGTCGATCGAAAGCGAGCCAATGTATTGTTTATGCTTTTGGATAAAAACATCTACATCTGCCCGGTCTGCCGGTTTTCCGATGAAATCAGCGACGTCAAGGGTGAAAAAGTCGCTTGATTCGATGAATTTGTCAACGTTGCCCAGACCGATATGGTCCGCGTCCACAAAGTAAGAACCGTCCCATCGGCACGCTTTTACAGCATCATCTGCTTCTTTGCGAGTATCTGCGTGTTTTGTGCCGATAATCGTGTGCTCTCTATTCGATTTGTTCCAAACCGGTGTAATATTGATGCCCTGTTGTTTTGCTTTGATAATTGCAGCTAATTGGGCCTTACCCTGATGGCTGAACCTGTCACCAATCCCGAATGAATACTTTTGCAGAATCATAAGTTAACTCTCCAATTTGAAGAAAATTTTCCCGTCCGATTGCGGTACCTGTTACGTCTTGAGATATTATATATTGATAAGCTTCAGCAAGTTAGGGATAAACAGCGACAACTGCGGGATATATGTAACTAACATCAGAGCAACTACCATAGCGGCGAAGAATGGCAGGAGGGGACGCGTTACGTTGACTATTGTAGTCTTGCCGACGCCACAGCCTACAAACAGACATGTGCCGACGGGCGGGGTACAAAGTCCGATGCAGAGATTTGCTATCATAATCAGCCCGAAGTGGACCGGATGGATACCAAGCTGCTTGACCACGGGCAGAAAGATCGGGGTAAAGATAAGGACCGCCGGTGTCATATCCATAAATGTCCCGACAAATAAAAGCAGGATATTGATAATCAATAAAATTACAATTTTATTATTCGAGATGGATAATAGTGCAGCGCTGACATTCTGTGGAATATTTTGAGTGGCCATTATCCATGACATCGCCGATGAGGTTGCTATCAGAAGCATCACGACGGCGGTGGTGATTCCGCACTGTAGCAAAATTTCGGGTATTTCCCTGATTTTGACTTCCCTGTAAACAAAGACAGCCAGGATAAATGCGTAAACAACGGCGATGGCGGCGGCCTCGGTCGCAGTAAAAATCCCTCCTAAGATACCGCCTAACACAATCACGATAAGCAGCAGACTCAGGATTGCGCCCTTAAACGCCTTGAGGATTTGCATCAGCCCGGCCTTGTTTCCGGCGCCGTAATTTCTTTTCCTGCTGATGATACCGCTGACCAGCATCAACAATAAACCAAACACTATACCGGGCAGGATACCCGCCATAAACATGGCTACGATGGATACGCCGCCGCCGGCGACGAGGGCGTAAACAATCATAATATTACTCGGGGGAATCATTAATCCTGTTGTAGCGGCGGTAGTGGAGACGGCGACATTAAAATCTCTGTCATAGCCTTTTCTGTTCATTTCAGGAATCATAAAACCGCCCACGGCCGATACTGCGGCGACCGATGAGCCGGAAAGCGCTCCAAAGAGCATACAGGTCAACACGTTAACATAAGCCAGTCCGCCTGTGAATCGTCCTACGAGAGTTCCGGCGAAATCAATGAGTCTGCGCGCTATTCCTCCTCTTCCCATAAATAAACCGGCTAAGACAAAAAAGGGAATGGCAAGAAGTGCGAATGAGTCGATGCCCGTGGCCATGCGCTGAGCGATAATGTCAGAAGCACCGTTAATCGAACCCATTACATAAACAATGGTTAAAAATGTCGATATACCAATACTGATAGCAATAGGTACATTTATCAAAAGAAGAATAACAAAACTAACCGTCAGAATAATAACCGGTATATCCATTATGAATCATCCTTCTGAGTTTGTTGTCTTTTTCTTTAATAAGGAATTGACAGTTTCAATAATAGTTTCGACGGAGAAAATAACGATGAAGAATCCGCTGATGGGTACGGCAAGATATACATAACCCATCTGAATGTTCAACGCCGGAGTTGGCTGAGAGTTCTTAAGCGCCGAAGAAACAAGTCTTGAGCCGCCATAAATTAAAACGAAATATGCGAAAACCCCCACAAACAGATATACAACAATCTGACCGATGTCCCTCCATTTTTCGTTTAACTTGTTTACGAAATAATCGACGCCGAGGTGACTTTTTCGAATAAATCCTATACTGGCTCCGAGTAATGAAACCCATATTAACAACAACCTTGCCAGCTCTTCGGTCCATTGGCTTTGGTGTCCCAATACATATCTTGTAAAAACTCCCCAGACCACATCGATAACTAAAATACCCGTGACCAGGATAACAGTCAGCTCAAGGCCCCTGACCAGACATTTCTTCAATTTGATTATAACACCAAGCATATACGTTCTCCGTTGCAGTATTGCGAAGGATGAAGTTACTGCACTTTATCAATTTCCTGCATAATCTTACCTACTTCTGTGCCGTTGTAGGATCCGTGCATCTTTTTGACTTTTTCCCTGAATGCTGATTTATCCGGATTATAAATCTTCACGCCGTTTTTCTGAACCATTTCAAGGGCTTTTTCCGTATCTTCTTTCCACAGTTGTTTTTGATAGGTTACCGATTCGTCGGCTGTTTCCTGAACCATTTTTTGCACGTCCGGAGGGAGTTTGTTCCATGTCTTGGTGCTTATCAGCACTATATCGGGAACCATCGTATGTTCATCGAGACTGTAGTGTTTACAAACTTCGTAATGACCGGAACGATAAAAACTCGGTGGATTGTTTTCAGCTCCGTCAACAACTCCCTGCTGTAGTGAGGTGTATAATTCGCCCCAGGCAATAGGTGTCGGCGAGGCCCCCAGCTCTTTTATCATCTGCATTGAGGTTTTGCTTTCCTGAACCCTTATTTTCATCCCTTCGAGGTCCTCCGGTTTCAAGATCGGTTTTTCCTTTGTATAAAAACTTCTGCTTCCGGCATCATAATAGCACAGTCCTTTTAGACTTTTATCTTCACCTGCCTGTAACAGTTTCTTTCCAACAGGCCCTTCCAGAACTTTCCAGAGATGCTCACTATCTCTAAACAGGTATGGTACGCTGAAAACACTCATTGACGGGATAAAGCTCTCTAACGGAGAAGTCGATACTTTTGTTATATCAAGCAGGCCCATCTGAACCTGTTCTATCATTTCGCGTTCCGAGCCTAACTGCTCGCCCGGATATATCTGCAAAATAACCTTACCGCCGGATTTGGCCTCGAGTTTTTCCGCCATAAATACCATTGCCTTATGCACCGGATGCTCGACGTCGAGTGCATGTCCCATTTTAAGAACGGTAACGTCACTTTTTTTACTGCAACCGATTAAACCAAAGGTAAGAAATACCACCGTTATAATACAAAGTGCTCTTCGTGTCATAATGTAACTCCTTTAGTAAAATAACATAATGTCATACCCAAAAAGTTTCAACTATAAACCCGCGTGGGACGCGGGGCTAATTAGTGAACATAGTATCTAACCGCAGGTTTTACCTGTTTCATTCTTTTTCGGGACTACATAGTAACAAAAATCGTTCGTTTGTAAATTGAAAATAAAAAAACCCCGCAGCGCATCCTTTCGCCACGGGGCAATGAAAAAAAACTCAAGCATGCTCGAACACAGTCATCCAATGATATCGGTCAGCTATAATAAGTCTTGAGCATTATTTTATGTTGGTTTTTTAGCCTCCTAATTGTTAATCTTATCCGGATTATCGGAATTCTGCCCGGTTATCGTTGGTATTCTTACTTCCACTCCGAGCCGCCCCAATTCACCGGCCACTTCCGGCTGTCTCGGATCAAGTTGAAAACTGCGGGTAAAATACTCTTTTGCCCGTTCTTTGTCGTTTCTGCTGAGATAAAAATACCCTATTTTCTTATGAATTTCAGATGAGCTTGGCGCCAGATTCAAAGCCTGCTGAAAGCAAGTCATTGCATATTCGTCGAGCCGCTCGTTCTGAAAAGCCAATGCAAGGTCGAGCGATTGTGTGGGTGAGACGGAAACCTTGTTTATGTATATATCGGCGTAATTCTTGGATTTATCGGGGTCATGGCTGTCAATAAATAATTTTACCATCGCCGCCTGGGCCTGCCAGTGAACAGGATCGAAATTCAAAGCTCTATGATAACGCCACTCCGCCTGGGACCACTGTCCCTCGGCATGATATAACCGACCTAATTCGTAATGAGCATCCGGATTCTCGAATTTCCGATCGAGTGACTTCAGCAGTTGGGCCTTTTTTTCCTCTGCCGATATCTGTTTTACATTATTAACGCCTGCTGTCTGATTATCACTATTGCAACCGGAAATCAGCATTGTGCAAAATAAAAGAAGGGAAAAAGCGATTAGGAAGGTTAAACCAAACCAAGAGGAAAAACTCTTACCTTCTGATTGACAGCGTTTGACTTTACTTGCCATTGTTACCTCCATGGCGCAAGTTACGCTCCGCCTCCTGGCGAATTCATAGCCTTAACCTTTAGTTTATGTAATTTTGTCAGGATGGGTAAATCTTTGCAAGGAAAAATTTTCACAAATTCAATAAAATATTAATTTTTTCAGGACATCTTACGTTCACCACCGGTTGTGTCAACAGCGTGGGAGATTTGTGTGTCGTGTTTTAAGAATTTTTGTAATAAAATAGAATTATTCAACGACTATTATATTGACATTGGTTGCTCAGAAGGAGATTGGCTTGCAAGTTGTTGACTGGAAGATAATTATCAAAGAACACGGCCCGGTCGTATGGCAGACTGCCTATCGGTTGCTCGGCAATAATGCAGATGCAGCCGACTGTTTTCAGGATACGTTTGTTTGTGCTCTGGAAATTTGCAGGCGCCAGCATGTACGGAATTTTTCCGCCCTTTTAGTTCGGCTGGCCACAACACGGGCGATAGATCAGCTTCGTAAGCGATTCCGACATGAGCGATGTGATGCTACCGGCTTTGAAAAAGGAGACGGATCGAGTCCGGATCCGGCCCGGTATGCCCAGCAGCAGGAATTGGCTCTCAGGCTGAAAACGGCCCTTACTCAATTGCCGTTCCAGGAAGCGCAGGTCTTTTGCCTGCGATATTTGAATGATATGACATATCGACATATAGCTAATGAGCTTGGTATTACAACTTCTGCCGTGGGTGTAATACTGCATCGGGCCAAAACGAAACTAAGGCGGTTATGTGAGATCTCAGATAAAGGGCAAAAAAGTGAGGTTATATTATGAAAGAAGACGAGAATATTTTGGAAAAGGCGGTCAAATCCCTTAAAAACAGCCAGATTCCTCCGGGGCCGTCCAATGAATTAGTCGAAGCGACTCTCGAAAAACTTAGTCGAGCCTCAGAGCAACCGAATATCGTCGAACCTGGCGGGCGAATCCGGTTTAGCGATAAAATGACCGTGTTAAATAATCTCTTTAAGTTCGCCGCCGCTGCTGTGTTGTTGATTATTGTCGGCTTTACTGCAGGCAGACTCACAACTGCTCGCCCGCCGGATATGGAAGAGATTCGGGCTGCGTTGGAACCGGCGATTCGGGGCCAGCTTCACGGCGAAATGAAACAATATATGCAGTTGGGCCTGGCAAACAGCTATGTCAGGCTTAAAGACGACCTTACTGAGCAATATCGCCGTGATTTGAATCAGTTGGCTGCGAATGTTGTAAACGCTTCCGGCACGGTAACAAATCAACTGCTTGAAGATCTCATAGAGTCCATCGATACGGCCCAAACACAGGAGCGGCAATGGTTTGCAGCGGCCCTGGAGCAGGTTGAGTCGAATCGACGTCAGGACAAAGCCCAACTGAGCAACGCCTTGGTCAGCTTTGCTGTTAGAACCGAGGACGAACTACAGCAAACGAAAGAGGATGTGGAGCAACTTTGGTCTTTTACACAAGCCGATAACGTGATTCCGAACGAATTTCCAAATTCAAACAATCCAAATTAAAGGAGCATGAAATGAGAACTTTAACCCGAACAATTATTTTACTAATCGCTCTTAATATGATAACGGCGGACATTGCCTTAGCTCAATCGGCGACATTCAATACCGTGCCGGAACCAGTGGCTGTCGCAAATACTTCGAGAGCATTGAGACCTATTTCTTCTTTATCAATGGGCAGGAGGTCGGTTGGCACAGGTAATACGGTACTTGTAATACCTACCCAGGAGATTAAGACAGAAGAGCTTCTTGCAATCAACGAGGATATGAATGTTATGTCAAGAATCTTCGGAAACGAACTAAACCAGACTCGTTTAACTTCGACGCAGACAAACTGGATGTTTACAGGGGAAAACTGGGCTCCCGGTTTTTGGGGACGGGGTGATAGTATGCCTCAAGGAATGTATCTGCAGGGCTATGGTGCGTTGTTTCTGATGAAAGTGGATTTCCCGCTTTCTGCTCAGCCTGATATCGAGGAGCAGGAAGAGCAGAAAACCGAAAAAGAAGATGTTGACCAAATCTGGCAACAAACCAGACAACAGATATATGAGCCGCAGGAAACCAGCCGGAGCAGACGCGGAGCGGAACGCGACCAGGTGAAATTTGATCCCCAAAAGGTCGAAAATCTTAAAACGACTCTTATCAAAGCACTCAAACACGCGGCGAATATCCGCGTTTTGAAACCAGATGAATCACTCATTCTATCGATTACTGGAAGTGGTGCTTCTTCTAACGTTGTTGGTATAATGACAAATAGGACAGATCAAATCATGGTAATCGAAGAAGCCGGAGGAAAGCAGATTTCAAGAGTTTACGAGGATGGTTTACCCAACGCTATCAAGCTCTCTTCACCCACTGCTCTTGTAATACGCGCGAAAAAATCGGATATTGACTCATTCGCAAAAGGCGAATTGGATTTAGATAAATTCCGTCAGCGAGTTGCGATTCTCAGCTATCCCTTGTTAGGCACAATAACTGCCGGTACGTCAACTTCCCTGGTTCTGCCAACGGCAACAAGAAGCACCGGGACACGTTAACGTCCATAACGTATCCCGATTTCGGTTTTGGATATTTAGCCCCGCACTTATTTTCTATGACAGACCGGGCGAATCAAATGAATGAAATACAGAAAACCAGGCGAGAAAAAATAAGAATCGCCCGGAAAAATAAGTGCGGGATTTTCTTTTAAATGTCGAGGTTCTGAACTTCGAGGGCGTGGTCGCGGATAAAGTTTCGGCGTTTTTCCACATCGCTGCCCATCAGGATACTAAAGAGCCGGTCGGCTTCGCCGGCGTCTTCGAGCTTGACACTCAGCAGCGTGCGTGTCTGAGGATTCATAGTCGTATCCCAAAGCTGGTCGGCGTTCATCTCACCCAGACCTTTGAAGCGTTTGATCTCGATTCCTTTGCCGCCTATCTGCCTGATTCCGGCACAAATCTCACCCAGCGAGGCAATATCGTATTCTTCTTCACCGTTGATAAGCTGGAACTTGGTCTGCAGGGATTCGCCGGAAACTGATTTTTCAGCCTTTAAGAGAAAATCTTTCAAATCGAGAGCGAACTGTTTTTGAAGTTGTTCGTTTATTTGATTAAATCGACCGACTTCGTGAAGCTCCTCGGCGGCGATTGCTTCTTCATCTTCGCCTTCGGCCAATTTTTTTGTTCGTTCTTTAAGCTCATTCAAGCGTTTTTCGTATTGCTCCCTGTCGTAATAAATCTCCTCCTGATCTTCTGTGCAGATACGGAACTGTGGAAGTCCGCCTTTGGAAGGATTATAATAAGCTTGAACGAAATCGTTGAAGTGAATACCTCGTCTGTTCAATACCGCTATAAGACGTTCGGCTTCGGCCAGGGTCTTAACTAGCTCGGTCATCTCTTCTCCGGTGATACTGGGCGCCGAATCCCGGGCTTTGGGCGCCGTGTCACTGCCTTTGGTTGTGGATTTGCTCTTTTTCGCTTTGCCGCTCCCGCCGTTTCTGATAACAAGTTGCGTTCCTTCAATACCGCGTGAAATCATTCGCTTACGCATTTTGTTCTCGCTGAGAATATATTCGGATTGCTTTTTGCCCTTTACCTTAATCTCGTACAAAGGCGGCTGAGCGATAAAAATCATGCTGCTATGGAAAAGATCCTGCATTTGTCTGAAGAAAAATGTCAGCAGCAGAGTTCGAATATGTGCACCATCGACATCGGCGTCCGTCATTAATATTACCTTGCCGTATCTGCATTTTTCCAAATCAAATTCATCCGTACCGATTCCGGTTCCCAGGGCGCTGATAATTGTACGGATTTCTTCATGGCCCAGCATTTTTTCCAGGCGGGCTTTTTCCACGTTGAGAATTTTCCCTTTCAACGGCAGAATCGCCTGGATGTTTCTGTCTCGACCGGCCTTTGCCGAGCCGCCGGCCGAATCACCTTCGACAATAAATATCTCCGTCGTTGTTTTTTCTTTGCTTGCGCAGTCCCACAGTTTGCCGGGGAGATTTGTGGAGCTAAGCGCGCCTTTCCGCCTGGTCAGCTCGCGGGCTTTTCTTGCCGCTTCTCTGGCTGCGGCCGCCTGAATGGCCTTGTTGAGTATGCGTTTGGATTCGGAAGGGTGCTCTTCCAGATAATGGCCGAGCTGCTCGTTAACGGTAGTCTCTACAAAGCTGCCCACTTCCGGATTTGTCAGCCGGACCTTTGTCTGGGCCTCGAAGTGCGGATTTGCAAGTTTGACCGCCACGACCGCCGTTAAGCCCTCCCGCAAATCGTCGCCGGTTGTCGCCTGACCTTCCTTGATCAGGTTATTGCTCTTGGCATAATAATTCATTGTTCGCGTCAGCGCCGTTCTAAAGCCCGAAAGATGCGTACCGCCGTCGATGTTGCGAATGTTATTGGCGAAGACCAGGACGTTTTCGGTATATCCGTCGTTATACTGCATTGCCACTTCACAACTGAGCTTTGCCTTGTTATCTTCCTTGGATAAATAAATGACGTCCTTATGTAGTGTTTCTTTGCCTTCATTGAGATGCTTGACAAAGGCCTTGATCCCTTCTTCAAATTTAAAGACCTCTTTTTTCTTGTTCCTGTCGTCTCGGAACATAATCCGCAGCCCGGCATTCAAATAAGCCAGCTCTCTGATTCGTTTGAGTAGCGTGTCGTAAGCGAATTCGGTATCGCCGAATATTTCTTCGTCGGGCTTGAAGGAGATTTTTGTCCCTTGTTTTGTTGTCTGACCGATAGCTTTGACTTTTCCTTTTGCAATACCTCTTGCGCACTCGAAATGATGATGCTTTCCGTCACGATATACATCCGCCTCGAGCCATTCGCTCAGTGCATTAACAACGCTAACCCCAACGCCATGAAGCCCGCCGGCTACTTTGTAACTGTCGCTGTCGAACTTTCCGCCGGCGTGAAGCTTGGTAAGCACAACATCCAGGGCGCTGGTCTTGGCCTCTTTATGCATCTCGACCGGTATGCCTCTGCCGTTATCCTCTACTGCGCAACTGCCGTCGGGATATATGCGCACATCTATATTATCGCAGAATCCGGCCAGGGCCTCGTCGATGGAGTTATCCAGGACTTCATAGACAAGATGATGTAGTCCCCCGCTGCCGCGGTCCCCTATATACATATCCGGTCGTTTGCGAACGGCTTCCAGGCCTGCAAGGATTTTTATTTTACTCGCATCGTATGTGTGGGTTTTCATATTAATTATTTACCTTCTATGTTCTAAGCGATAACAAATTTGATTCTCGTTAACCGAACTCTCGGACATTGTACCTGGAGTTCTTTGAGAAGTTCCGAACTGCATAAATGTAACTCATATTTATACGAAGGTGAATCCACCTTTACTATCAATTGTCCGCTGTTAAGGTCGATAATTTCGCAATGTTGTGATAATTCGAGCGGCAGTATCTGTCTCCAGATTTCAACGACTGCTCCATATTTTTCCTGTCGCGGGGAAACCTGCTCGCCCATGAACTTGTTGGCGACTTCACCTATCCTGACGGTCCTGTCCGGCCTGCGTGCTTTTTTTTGCCGGATTGCTTCGTATATTTGTGCTCCTTCACTCATAATGTATTTCAAAATCCCGCAGAAATGTTAAAACCCGCGTTTCACCTGTCCTCAAATATTAAATTAACCAAGATTGATAGGCATCAGGACGTAGAGTAAATCCGTCCCGCATTTAATCAGGCCGGGTCTGTCCGCCTGGCCTAACTCCAGATCGAATTCCGGCGTTTTGATTACCCGCAGAACATCGATTAAAAATTGGGGATTAAAACCGATTTCAATAGGTTCACCCTTGTAATCGATGGACATTTCAACCTGTGCATCGCCGGTTTCCGGTGCTCTGCCGGAAAACACCAGTTTGCCTTTTTCTATGGAAAGTTTAATTCCTCTGGATTCCTCGCTTGTCAGCAGGGAGGCCCGACGAACCGCGCTGAGTACCGCTTCTGTTCCGAGAGTCAGCTTCTTGTCGTAATCGCTTGGGATTATGTCCTCGTACTTCGGGAAGTTTCCTTCGACCAGGTTCGAGCTGATGACCACGTTCGAGCAGCTAATCAGGATTTGATTATCGAGAGGCTTGGCTGCAACGGTATCTTTTTCGCTGCTTCCGATTTTATCCAGCAGGCCCATCGCTTTGGCCGGCACGATTAAATTTACCGGCCCCTTGCCTTTTTCCGGCGCCGATGCGAGTTTGACCCTGCTGCGGGCCAGTCTTCTTCCGTCCGTGGCGACTAAGAACAGCTTCTTGTCTTTAATTTCCCAGAGCACGCCGTTAATCGCGTAACGGCTGCTTTCTTTGGCCGTGGCGAAAAGGCACTGCTCGATTCCAGCCTGAAGAACACCCAAAGATACTTTTATATCGGCGGAGCCGTCGAAATCAGGCACCGTCGGATACTGGCCCGGCTCGTGGCCGTATATCGTAAAGTGGCTGTCCGCTCCCTTGATTTCGCAGGTGCCCTCGGACGATTCCAGAACCAGGACGTCGTCAGTGCTTTCGCGGACAATCGCCAAAAGCCGGTCCGCAGGGACGACAGCTTCGCCCGGCTCTTCGACCTGTACACCGGAGATAAGATAGTTGATGCCCACCTCCAGGTCCGTTGCACAGATACGAACGTCTTTTTTACCGGCGGTGATTTGCACGCATCTTAATATTGGCTTGGGCGTTCTGCTTGGAACTATCGATGTAACCAGGCCTAACGCCTCGGCAAGAGCACTCCTGTTAAAATTTGCCTTCATAATAAACCTCTATGTTTAATAGCCAAAAAGGGTCAAAATACTGCGTTTTCGCACTCTTAAATAAACATTGTAATTTACACCAAAACTCGTAACTGCACAACTATATTTTTATAAAAAGCTAAGACCGTTTGCAGTATCATTTTATGACTGTTTAGATGTTTATCCAATGCTTATTCTACCCTGTCATCCCTGCGAAAGCAGGGATCCAAAAACGTGATAGCAGGATGGATTCCCGCTTACGCGGGAATGACAATTTGGATATTGTATAACCTTAATAAATAACGTTCAAATAGCCGTTAAAACCACAGGCTGAATATGACTTAACCAAATCTTTACGTCGCAGGTATATATTTATATAATGATTCACCATAAAGTTTGAAAAAGCAGAGCGTGCTCTTTATAGAAGTCTGTTGTCATTTCGACCGGAGCCCCTTAGGGGCGAAGTGGAGAAATCTAAAAAGATGTCATTGCGAGAAGCGAAGCGACGTGGCAATCTTCCATTAATAATGTAAAAAATTATGAAACAGTAGCAGCAAAAAAAAACCTTATAAGAAAGTCTTGTGTTATTTGAAGATTGCTTCGCTGTCCCCGGAGGGACGCCTTACGGCACGCTCGCAATGACATAGGAAGATAGAAATAAATGAACCAGCAAAACAAACAACCTGAAAAACTAAAAGACAAGCTCCGATTCAGTCAGGAACAATATGACTTCCTCATAGATCGTACAAAGAAGGGTCAAGAAGGTATAAGTGAGTGGAACCAGTGGCGCAATAAGAAGGAGAATCTTTTTAAAGATATTGATTTGGATGGTGTTGATCTTTCACGTCGTTATCTCAAAGGTATACACTTAGGACTTCGAGGTTTTGAAGGTAATAAAAGCAATGTTTATCTAAGAGGAGCAAATCTAAGTTGGAGTAATCTTCAAAATACTGCTCTTATGAACGCTCATTTAGAAGGTGCTAAATTGTATTTTTCCCATCTCGAAGATGCAGATATTGCTCATGCACATTTGGAAGAAGCTGAATGCCAGAGAGCAAATGTCAACAGCAACACTTCATTTTGGGAGTGTAAAGTTAGTAGGGAAACCCACTTTTTGGGTGTGAATTTAAACGTAGTAAAAATAGATCCGGCGACAAAGCAGCTTTTGGAATATAATATTCGTAGAAAGAATTGGGAAGATTGGTATAAAGAGCACGCTTTCTTAAAATTCCTCGTTAGGACATTCTGGTGGATAAGTGATTATGGAATATCAACAAAACGGATTATATTTACATTTTTCGGATTGGCGTTGTTATTTGCGGCAGTTTACTCGCTTTTTGCTTTTTTATCTCCTCCCGGAGTTGTTAGTAATTTAGAGGTAGAGCCGCATTTACCTTTGTGGCATTATGGTCTGTTGGTTTTTCTAAGACCAGTTTATTTTTCAGTTGTTACAATGACGACGCTCGGTTTTGGTGATATATATGCCAATGCTCGAAGTATCTGGGGACATATTTTACTTACATTTCAGGTGATTTTGGGTTATGTTCTATTGGGTGCGTTGGTGACGCGGTTTGCGGTATTGTTTACCGCCGGCGGCCCGGCGGGAAAATTCGCAGATGAAAAGAAAATCAAAAATAAAAATGCAAAAATTAAAACCACAAATTAAAATCCAAAATGTTGCAATAATCTAACAAGTGATTAGGGCTGTTAAATGACTAACACCGAATCGAGCGACAAGCAACGAGTATCGAGCGAAGAGATTCCCTGGTGGCACTGGCATCGCCGGTTATATAACTGGGTTCTTCATTTCGCCCATACAAGGCACGGTGCGACGGCTTTATTTGTTTTGAGTTTTGCCGAATCGAGTTTTTTCCCTGTCCCGCCGGATGTGTTGCTTGGTCCGCTGGCGCTCGGGGCGCCGAAAAAATGGTTTCGCTTTGCTCTTGCCTGTTCGATTGCATCGGTGCTCGGCGGAATTTTGGGTTATTGTATCGGTATGTTTCTATGGTCTTTGATCGGCCCATGGGCATACGCACATCTTGGATCGATAGGCTTAACGGAGGCGAACTTCGCCAGGTTCCAGGCCGGTTACGAAAAGTGGGATTTCTGGATAGTTTTCACCTGTGGTTTTACCCCGTTGCCGTACAAGGTCTGTACAATATCGGCGGGTGTGGCGAAAATCAATTTTCTTGGTTTTCTGATTGCCTCGACCGTCAGCCGAACCGCGAGATTTTTCATCGTCGCCGGACTGATGGGCTGGAAGGGCGAAAAGATTCGGCCCTTTGTCGAAAAATATTTCAACTGGCTTTCGCTTGCGTTTGTAATCCTCTTGATTGGCGGATTCCTTGTGATAAAATGGTGGCATTAAAAACTCCCACTGGAACCGTGGGCTAAGTATCGGAGTGTAGTCATGGATGATAAACAAAAACGAACTCTCCTGAAAGTTGCCCGCGATACAGTCGAGGCGGTAATCAATCGCAGGCCGATGCAAAAGCCCAAATCGGATGACCCTGAACTGAACGTGCCCGGCGGATGTTTCGTGACTTTGAAGAACCACGGCCGATTGCGAGGTTGTATCGGCCAGTTCACTTCCGACGACCCGTTGATTGAGCTGGTCGCCGAGATGGCAAAAACCTCGGCTACCGGTGACACGCGCTTTTTGGCCAACCAGATAAGCCCGGGCGAGCTTAACAAACTGGATATCGAGATTTCGGTTCTTTCGCCTTTGGAACGTACCGACGACCCGCTGAGTCTGCGGCTCGGAATCGACGGCATTTATATCAGAAAAGGATACACTTCAGGCTGTTTTCTGCCGCAGGTTGCCACCGAGACCGGCTGGGACAAGGAGGAATTTCTCTCGTGCTGCTGCGCACACAAAGCCGGCCTGATGCCCGATGCCTGGCGCGACCCGGAAACGGAAGTGTATTTGTTCACAGCCGATGTCTTCGGTGCAGACTTCAAGGATATATAACTTTCTATTAACGATTAGTTTTATGATTGAACACCGGGTGGGGCCGTACGGCCCCACCCGTTTTCTTTTCGATGCTATTGTTCGGATTAGTTTGGAATTGAGCCTCCCTGAATTTCATTGACCCTTATGACCTTGCCGTTTGACAGAGTGTAGCTGACTTTATACAGACTTAATCTCATGCCCTTTTCATCCCACTGTCTTAAAAGTGTTCTCTCGTATTTGCCGGCCTGCCTCAACTTATCTATCTCTTCACGGGCCGCATCGAACTCTTTCTGGTCGGAAATATCTTCAGACGCAATCGATACCGACAGCGAACCGACTTTGGTAAAGCCGCCGTCCTCGTTTTCTGTGACTTCAACCTTCGGTCCATCTGTAAATATATAGGTTATTATCTTACCACCGGCATAGGTTAAAGGCAGCAGAATCATAGTTGCAATTGTAACCACTGCGGCTACCCGCCAAAGTGAGACTGGTCTGCCTGCAGGAGCAAAACACCTGCGTATGATATTGTCACTTTTTTTACCTTCTGTAAAAGTAATGTTCCCCTGCAATTCGTCCAGCAGGCCGTCGGGCGCTGATGGTTTCGGAGCGGCCCTGAGACATTTTTCAATTTCTTTTTCAGTATTCATATTACTTTTCCTTTTGCAATTGGGATTGTCTGTTTTTGTCGATATTCGTTTTCTTCGATGTCTAACTTGTTTCTGAGTATTTTCAAGACTTCGCGAAGTCTGTATTTAACGGTACTTGTCGCAATCTCCAGGACTTTGGCTGTTTCTCTTATGGATAGGCCCTGGTAATAATGCAGGTGCACAACGTGTTTTTTATCGTCATCGAGCAAATCAACAGCTTCGTACAGACGCTGAACCGATTGGCGTTCGGCGGCGTTTGCAAACGGACCCGGATTTGTATCCGGGCACTCGTGCCACCATTGATGAGGATTCGTTTTTGCGCCGGCGGCGTTGCTGCGTTTCCAATCGATGAATGTATTATAAGCGATTCTGTAAAGCCATGTCGAAAATTTGCTTCGTCCCGTGAAGCCGTCGAGTGACGACCAGACCTTTAGAAATGTTTGCTGGGTCAAATCCTCGGCGTCGGTTTGACTGTTGCAAAGACGCCTCAAATAGGCGTAGATATCTTCATAGAAGATTTGTATAAGCTCACATGCCGCGTTTTTATCTCTTTTCCTGATTCGTTTAAATAGATGTTTTATACGATTATTCATAAATTTTCCTGTTATTACATCCCATAATCGGTAAGGCTATCAGTATAGACGAAAAAAAGAGGCTGACTGGATAAAATATAATGGATTCTTTATGATTTGCAGCCGATGGTAATGATAACACCAATTTATAGAAATGTGTATAGGAAGGAATGCGGTGAAGAAGTTTCCCCTGATATGGATAATAGTAATTATTTGTCTGGCCGGCTGCACATCCGATAAATCCGTCACGCCGGATGCCCGCGCCCGGCGAATCGGCTTGTACACCAAATTGGTCGTTGAGTATTTGCAGGATCAGAACCTGCCCGATCTGGAATCCGTTGAGCCGTGGGAAAATGATTACGGTCCGGGTTTGAAACTTACAACCAGCCATTACGAGGTTTACACAACGCTGTTCAATCGTGAGATGCTCTGTAAAGTCCCCCGGTTCATGGAAACTGCTTATAGTGCATACAACAGCCAGTTGCCGAAACCGGTAGAAACATCGACGAAGTTTCTTGTTTATCTTTTCGCAGAGCGCCGGCAGTGGGACCATTTTACGTGGAATTTTGCAGGTCAACAGGCGGAAATGTTCTGCAAAATCAAGGCCGGAGCATATTGTCATAACGGCGCCTGTGTTACATACGATATCGGTCTGGAACGGACCTTTCTGGCTCTCGGCCATGAGGGCTGGCATCAGTTTAACAGCAGGGTTTTCAAGTTTCGCCTGCCGAGCTGGCTTGACGAAGGTGTGGCGATGCTTTTCGAAGCACATACGACCGAGGAAGGAGCGATTTATTTTGTGCCGGGCCAAAACACACATCGATTGAACGCCCTGAAGGAGACGCTGACAAATGATACGGTTATTCCCCTGCGGGAGTTGACGGCGATAAATCCGGGACAGGTGCTTGCCACCGATGAGACCAAAGACGTGATGGCGTTTTACAGTCAGTCGTACGCGTTGGTTCGCTTTTTGAGGGAAGCGGATTCCGGCAAAAGACTGGAGATTTATCACAGGCTCCTGGCCGACGGATTGACGGGCAACTGGCCGCTCGATGAAATCAGTAAAGAAGTAGCCATCGACAGAAATGCGCCTAAAACCATTCTTTGGAATCACATCGTCGGCACGATGTTGTTTCAAAAATATATCGATGAGGATTTCGAGCGAATCGAGCAGGAGTATTTGTCCTTCTGCAGGGAGATAGCTCGAATATAAATATAGCGAGTGAATAAAAAGCGGAAATTTTAGTTTTAATGCGGAGTACATACTGATGACCGAAACATATACAGCACAAATCATTTTGGCTTCAGCTTCTCCAAGACGTAAACAGTTATTATCGAAGGCAGGTTACCAGTTTGCGGTGGTTCATCCCGAAATCGACGAGTCGGCATATTCGGCCGAGCAGGTCGATTCCGAACAATACGCCCGACAACTGGCGCTGGCCAAGGCGAAAAGCATCGCCGAAAAGCACCCGGAAAGCCTGGTCATAAGTGCCGACACGATTGTGGATTTCCAGGGCGAGATAATCGGCAAGCCCGCCGATGCGAAAGAAGCCCGGCAGATAATTCAAAAGCTCTTCAGTGCGCCTCACCGGGTGATTACCGGCCTTGCGATTTGCAGATTGAGCGACAACACCGAATTGGTGGCCTGCGATAACACGACCGTTTTTCCGAAGCAAATTACCCAGGAACAAATAACCGGGTATATAAAAAGCGGCCTCTGGAAGGAAAAATCCGGTGCATACGACATAAAAGAGAACGGCGACGAGTTTGTCGAGAAAATCGAGGGCAGTCTGACAAACGTGATGGGTTTGCCGATGGAGCTTCTGGAACGCCTGCTGGGTAAAATTTTCTCTCAGCAATAACCGCAAAGCCAGGGATTCTTCTGAGTCCATAAGTTTAATATTTCGGGTTTAGTGCTTCGGATTTCCGGCAGCAGGCCGGCGAATTGGCTTTGAATTGGGTTTGTTTTTACCCTGCCAAAATGCCGGCTTTTTGTCGTATTCCTTTTATTTCAAAGAGCTTACGCCAAATTACCCATTTTGAAATTGGGTTTGTTTTTCATTTTTTCTTCTATTTTCTATCTTCTGCCTTCAGTTTTCCGTTTTCCGTCTTCCGTATCCTGTCTTCTATCGTTACCAACTTGTCTCAGCGAAGCTGAAAGGGATGCCCCGCTAAGGGGTCCCTAAAAGGACTTACGGCAAGAGCAAGCTTTTAATTTGACATTCCCTATCCGCATACTCGCTGCGAACTATCCATAGTTCGTGGCGCATTATACCCTAAAACCGCCGAAAAACAAGCAAAATCCCCGTTTTTAAGGCAAATTGACCTTTAGTATGACAGCGCTATGATGTATCAAGTCGAGTGGCTTTTCTTTTCCGAGAAGTGTATGAAACATTGTTACGCTCCTGATAATACAGGCATTGTTCTTTCAGATTCCGCCACGAATGCGGCGATCTGTCCCATACTTTCCAAGCTATCATATTGGCAATGTCGGCTACCTGCTCCAGTGTTATCCGTGGATTTTTCCCCCCGAAGCCGATGTGTCTGACTTGCCAAAAAGAACATTGCTATCTGTGATGAGAGCCAATGCCGAATCAAGCTGGTATAAGTTCGCACCTCAAAAGCTCCCAGCCCGCATTCCTGCTTAGCCCTCTCGAACCACTTTTCAATATGCCATCTCGAAAATGCCACCATTAATAACTTCTTAACAGAAACACTTGCCGGAGCATTGCTGACAAAATATTTTATTTCTCCGGTTTTACGATTATTAGCCACTATCAGCCAATATTGCCGGTCTGTTGGCTTGGAAATACCTGTGCCGTTTTTATTTTTACTTTCGGTTAAATGTACTCGACCACTTTTAATATACCAAACAGCTTTGCCGCGTGTAGTATCCTTAATTTCAAACCGTTTCCATTGCTGTCTGTGGAATATCGGGCTGTGAGAAATCAGATTATCAACACGTTTGGCAGAGTGTTCACGGCGTAGTGACGTATAAGCAGGGAGTTTGGACCAGCAATAAAAATTGACGGGAACTTCACCTATCGCTCTTTGACCTAAACGGTCAAGTTCAAACCAAAACTGAGGAACATTGCCGCATTCTTCATCAAATGTTATATAGTCAAACCTTATCCCCTGGCCTATAACTTTTTCCAGTTGCTCTATGCCCATACGCCATCGTGGGCGATGGACAATTTCATCTGGAATATGCGCTTTACGGCATCGCCGGCGATCCTGATCCCAGCTTTTAGGCAAATACAGGTCACTGGCCATAATGCAGTTAAATGGATTGGCAGGATCACCGTTGCTGTAAAGTAAGTGTTGAGCTATTACACAGTTATCCTTCTTTCCGGTTTGGCCGCACCATTGTCTTTGAACTCCGGGTGTTTGATTACCCTGTTTGGGGTGAGATGTTGGATCAAGAACCCCAATAGCCTGTTCATTGTTATATTTGTCTGCTATTAAACGAAGCATAGTTTGCTCTACTTTTTGATGATCCCATCGAAAAAAGGCCAGAAATTCCTGCAATGTACGAACAGCCACTCCTGCGGATAGCGCTATAGGCTCAATGGATTTTCGTTTTAAGTCCGACATCAATCCAGATATGTAGCTTTGCCAATATTCGAAGGTTGTTTGTCGTTTGAAACAATGCCGAAATTTCTCAAGCAATTCGGCCAATGCCGGTTGAAAACTCGCAATCTGTTCGTAATTCATAACAATACTCCTTAATCAAAACATGCTGTTCTGATAGGAGTATCGGCAAACATAGATTCAACACTTGAGCAAAAGTAGCGCTGTCATATTAGATGGACTTGTCTGACAAAGGAAAAAGAGCAGAAACTAAATTTATTTAAAATAATGCTTGACATGATATGCATTATTGTAATAATTGTAATAGTTGA